>Ga0194060_10000001_pt1 | contig 250581 bp, 260 predicted proteins | sample SepL225m_MetaG_FD_163427 | JGI IMG/M metagenome (GOLD analysis project Ga0194060, IMG submission 163427) | Anoxic zone freshwater microbial communities from boreal shield lake in IISD Experimental Lakes Area, Ontario, Canada - Sep2016-L222-5m | ecosystem: Environmental > Aquatic > Freshwater... | reverse complement strand
TATCTTAGAAATTCCCCACTACCATGAAATATTCGTGGTGTGTGTATTCGGTTCCTTGTGGAAGAGTTGCAGCCGATTCTATCTTGATAGCGTATGTATACTGATGACTTTCTGGAAGGTTATTATTTGCAACTAAGCCAGACATGACTGGAGCTGCATTTGTTGCAGCTATCGTTGGAATACCAGCCCACACTGCAACCGTCCCTCCCGTCGGTGGGAATATATCTGTGTCATTACTCGAATAGCCAAGATGAGCGAACTGCAATGAGTCAGGAACCGTCCATGCTATAGCAGCCGCGTCGTCAACACGTGCGCCATCTTTAAACTGTTTGATCGAGTTTCCGTTAAATAGCATGTCTTGATCTTGAACCACATAAATGGAATAACCGTTTGAAGCATTCGTAGCAATATTGAGATACCAGGCACAAACTTTTGGAACCGTTGGAGACAACACACCAAAGGAACATGTATCTGGTGCGAGAGAGTTATCAACACTCACAGAGTCTGAATAGAAATCTGATGGAGTCGAATAACCAGCAACTGAGAATGTGAGAATTGGATCAACATTTGCATTCACCGTAAGACCAAAGCCCACCACAACCACCGCTTTTAATACCGCGTCGTTTTCAGGAGAAACGCTATTATCTGAAATCGTGAACGTATGAGTCAGGCTCGTATAAGAACCAAATGAATAGGCCTGCGGCGTCTGAGGATTTTTAATAGGTGAGTTTATGATCGTGAGCGTATAAGGTGTGCTCGGGGCAAATGTACAAGCAGCGGAACAAGCTACAGCAATCGAAAGCGTTTCATACACTCCATTCGAGTCTTCATCAGAACGCACAAGAGAAGCTGGCGAGCTATTTGTTGGTCCGCTCCATTGAATATCTCCAATTGAAACAGTATCCATCCATTCCTGCTTATTTGTGAATGGACCGCTTGGATTTAGTTCACTTCCTAAATTGATTTTAATCCAAACACAATCGTTTGTAGCGATACACGGATCCCCGTCTGCAACCGCAAAACCTTTTGGCTGGGACCATACATACGAAACATTCGTATAATACGGATCTGTCACATAATTATTACTGTAAACCGGCTGAGCAAGAATTGTTTTGAACGATGTAAGACCATCAGAGACCAAGGTAGGTGCTGGAGCCATCTGCGTCACACCAGACATGATACTCGGAGGAACAAACGTATCGGAATCAATAGGTGCATCTGCTGCCGTTTTTGTAAAAATTTCATATACGCCCGTGGAACCTGGGACAGCGGGATTTGTGACATCGGTAATGGTACACGTCTCCGTTGCAGCAGGCTCCAAACTTCCTCCAATACGAGAAATGGTGACCACATCCCCTGCTACAGAGGTATTAAAACTCCCACCCATAGTAGTCGCACATGACCCAACAGCTGAATTTGAAACTGAATATCCTGCCGGGAAAACAACTTCAATCTTTCCATCACTCGGAATCGAGTTTGTCGTATCAAATCGAACCGTGGCAGGACTCACAGCACTCACAACCAAGCTCGCCGGAGAAACGCTTGTATTCGTTAAACCAAGTTCAATAATCGTATTACCCGCTGCAGAGCCTCCGTCAATCATCGTGTCATTCGCAAGTCTCGTGTAAAGAACATACGTGCCAGTTATACCGACAACAGCTGGATTCTTAACCGTATTAACCGTACAAGTTTGAACGGTATGAGCGAGTGCAGGCGCTCCATCACCCTGACGAGTTAAGGTAATTATGCGTGATCCGTATGCGGTTGTAATTGCAAAAGTACCATCCATACTCGAACACGTCCCTCCGGTCGCATTCCATGGCGTAAAACCCACCGGAAATATTATTTGAATCTTTCCATCTGCAGGAATTGGATTAGACGTAGTAAAACTCCAACTTGCAGATCCGATCGCGTTCACGGCCAAAGAAGCGGGTTGCGCACTCGTCGCTGTGAGCGTGCCGGCTGTAATGGTTACCGCAGGAGCGATTGCACCCAAAGATACGAGCTGATCGCTTGCGCTCACATTCTTAATTCCAAAAGTGCCAGTAAGCCCAGAATAATGCGGGTTCACAATCCCAGAAATCGTACATTGCCAATAGGCTAAAGGCTCAGCGATACCTCCCTGACGCGTAATAGTGACGGATTGGCCATCAACAGTCGTTACAAATGATCCACTCATAGGAATCGAGGACCATTTCTCACAGGTTCCTCCATGGGCACCAGAAATATCAAATCCTGATGGAAACGTGACAACAAATTTACTATTAAGAGGCACATCCGCTCCATGGGTAAAACGAACTAATACATCCGATGTCGCACCCGAATGCAAAGACGCAGGTGTCACGCTTAAATTTATGTACTCACCCGTAATAAAACTCCCTGGGACTGACAGGTCTTGATCAATCAGATTCCCCGTAGCTGACTGAGTAACAATTGAAAACGGATTAGATAATCCATTCGTATTATTGCTAATATTTGTGATTGTGCAGGTTTGATCTCCAGGGGGAACGGCTCCTCCGCCAGTTCGCGTTAACGTAACCGTTAGACCAGAACGTACAGAAGAAAAACTTCCACCCATTCCAGGACAAGCACCTGCCGTATAACTCGACATCATGTAGGAATTTGCCCCTGTGACTGTGGACGTAGGTAATGTGAACACGATTTTTCCATCTGCTGGAATTGGATTTACATTGTGAAACAGTATCGTCAGAGTCACTGGATCGGTGATCATGAACGCTGAAGGAGTAAAGCTCGTATTCGTGAGTTGACTTGGTGTAATTATATCTGATGTGACTGCCGCATCTGAATCAATAGCCACATTCCCGGATGTCATCGTTGAAATCGCATACGCTCCCGTCGAACCACCTATGGCAGGGTTTACAATGTTATCAATCGTACAAGACCAAAGGCCAGGATCCTCAGAACCTCCGCCCGTTCGGGTAAGCGTAATCGTGTGATCAACAACACTTGTTACAAAGCTGCCGCTCTTCCCGGGACATGCACCTCCTGCAGCACTTGATACATCAAATCCCGCGGGAAACGTAACAGCAATCTTCCCATCAGCTGGCACAGAGCTCCCCGTAATAAAGACAACCGCTGCCGTACCGGAAGCACCGGTATTCAAAGTGTTTGGTGCAACATTCGTTGCAGCAAGTACATCATTTCCAAATACATCCGAGGTCACCGATTGATCCGCGTTAATCAACGTACCGCCAGAAGTCGTTGTCTTGATGGTATACAGCCCCGCCGAGCCATTTGAACTTGGATTGATGACATTGCTAATCGTACATACCTGAGGCCCAGCGCCAACTGAACTACCACCACTACGCGTAATTGTAACCGTATGACCAACAACCGCTGTTGAAAAACTGCCATCCATTGTACCGCCAGATCCTATTAAACAAGTTCCCTGACCAGCCACCTGTGTAAGATCATAACCAGACGGAAATATAACAACGATTTTTCCTGTACTTGGGATTGCATCTAAAGTCGTAAAGGAAACAGTCACTAGGCTCTGAGCGCCTGTAAAAAGAGTAGCTGGTTGTACATTTGTATCAGCTAATAGATTTACGATAACAACCCCAGGGACATTCCCTGTATCCAGACTGGCATTAGCAGCCGTTCTTGTAGTAATAGGAAACACCCCAGAAGTCTGCGCAGTCGAAGGATTTCTCACGCCAAGCAATCGAGGAAGCGAGAGAATGAGCAGCGCTTTATCGCTAAACTCGCAGGAGTAACGCTTGTTCCAGAAATGGTTCCAGAAGAGATCGTATCAGCCGCGACAGCCGCGTCTTGATCAATAAATTGGTTGCTCGCATTTTTTGTCGTGATGTCATACACACCCGTAGAACCAGAGACGCCAGGGTTAACCGTTCTTCCTATCGCACATGTCTGCGGTCCCACTGGTTCAATGGTTCCACCTGCTCGCGTAATTGTAATAACCTGACCAGTAACAGCAACACTAAACGTCCCATCCATCGTCGTAGAACAAGAGCCAACATTCACTCCGGTCAAAATATACCCACTTGGAAACGTAACTAAAATCTTACCTGTCGCTGGAATCGGATTTGCGGTAGTAAAAGAAATAGTCGAAGTTCCTACTGCACCGGCGAACAAACTCGGCGGCTCTACATTTGTTGATACTAATGTTCCGGCAGTGATCGTATCCGACGCGGCCGTAGCTGTATCAATATTCGCACCTCCAGAAGCAATCTGCGTAGAAACAGTATATGTTCCGAACGCGTCCGCATATGAAGGGTTCGTAATCCCACTCACCGAACAAGACTGCAGTGCAGACGTTGAAGTAGTCGTACCGTTACGTACAATATAAACGACTTGACCACCGTTCAAAGTCGAAAAAGTTCCATTCATTCCCGTACAAGTTCCACCGAATGCACCCCCTACTATAAAGCCAGCAGGAAACGCAACCGCAACAACTCCAGCTGGAGGAATACCATGCGGATTCGTAAAAGTTACTGCAACCGTCCCAGATGTACCCGCAGCTAAACTCGCCGGCTGAACATCAACACCTGTAAGCGCACCCGCGGTGATCACTACCCCAGGAGCCGTGCCCGAGTCCCAAACACCATTCGAAACGTTTAAAATTGCCAGAGGGCTTGAGGCTGTCGTTTGAGCGTAGCTTGGATTTTTAATCCCTTGAATCGTGCAATAATGTGGTGTTATACCACCAGCCACATTATTCACTTGCCCAGAAAGCGTAACAATTTGTCCCGAGACGCTCGTGATGTAGGTAGTAGCAAGTGTAGGACACGTTCCCGAATTAGCTCCTGACACATCGAAGCCTGCCGCAAAAGTAATTCTTATTTTATAGTCGCCTCTGATATTATTGACTGGCGTAAATGCAACATCCACTTCTCCTGTATTTGAAACCGTAGAAACCAAAGGTTGAACGGAAGCTGAACCTAGCGTGGCGCTCGCCGGAGCACTCATCATCACCTGTCCAACAAACCCGACAGCCACAACCAACATCACCCGTAAACTCAAGTGAGCATTGAAAGAAAAAACATTTTTCGCAATCACCTTCAGACGATTGTACATGAAATGTTGCTGTGTTTGTAACAAATCATATAGATAGTATCACTTGCGCAACAAACAAAAAAGACTCTTCTGTGGAGTCTTTTTTTGATGGTAGCCCATGTGGGTGCGCGGTGGAATGAGCTTGTTTCCGAGCTGGAACGCTGGCATGAGTTCGGTAAGTCGAGGGAAATGGCTCAAACATTGGCGTAACTGTGCGAGAACCACATCGATCCCAGACTGCCATAAGGGATTGATATACATCTGTAGTCTTTAGGAGAGCGCTGTTGCGGATGCTCATGGATACCTCATGCATATCCCTTGGATGGGGTATTTATTCTTCTCTACACTTAGGCAATATCTGGACGCCTCGCGATTTTGTGAGTACCGAAAACGGAACGGGTTACGGAAATGGCGTCGCTTGTTTTAGCCAAATTCTAGGTTTTTAACCTAGAAAACCTAGCCTTATCTTAGCTAAGTTTTAGGTTCTTAGGTTTTCGTACGCGAGTCTCAACTTAGCGGAATTTTGGGTTTTTGGGTTTTCGGATGATCTCATGTGATGGCTACAATCTGCTTTTCGGCAAACTGAATCATTTTCTTATAGCCCTTCTTTTCAGCAGCCAACTCGATGAACTCTGTAAAATCTCTTTTTGCAATCACTGAATCCTGAAGATGACAAAGAGCCGTTATCGCACTCGCATATCTCAAAGCTGGCTCATGGCTGATCTGAAAGTTTTCATCCAGAAATGTCATCACTTCCACTGGATTATAATCCAACTTGTTGGCTGGGAGTTTGATCAATCTTTTGTATAGTTCATACGCATCCGCATACTTACCCTCGAGGACACGAATAAAAGCAACATCAACCATTGCAATCGGTGAAGAGGGATAAAGACGCTGCAACTTGGAAACCGTAGTCGATGCTCCCTGCGAATCGCCCATCCTCTGTTGGCATATGGCGAGATTTGCTAAAGCGTCACGATTCGCTTCGTCCAAAGCGAGCAACTTTTCTGCATACTGTTTAGACTCAGCAAAACGAGAGGCGAAATAGGCCTCCGTGGACAAAAGTTGATAGCAATTTATGAGATGCGGGATCAAATTGGCCTGAAATGGATCACCATTCTTAACCAAGCTGTCGTGGAGTCGCTCAAAGACGAGTACGCTCTGCCGAATCCGACCCTGAACCTTTAGAGTCAGGGCAAGAATATAGAGCGACATATCCAAAAGATTTTTTGTGACGATTCGCACGTCTTCATACGAATTGGATTCAAAGATACGCCAGTAATTTTTTTGAGCCATCTTTGTCCCGATATCCAAAGACAGTAGCCTTCCTACACGTCGCTTGTTGTCTTCGGGATGCGTGTATGTGAAACGAAGTTGTAGCTCATTTACTGGCTTGTCATTCGATTTCAAGCCATCACCGGTAAATGATCCGGATATGACAAGATCGATATTCTTTTTTCGGCCATACTCCTCTGCCTCATGTTGGCTAGAAAAATCTAAAATGCCAGAAAAATCCTTTACTCGCAACTGCCTTGCCAAACCCAGCTGCTCAATCGTAGTCAACAAGCCTCGCTTGATCTCCTGATAGTATAATCCAGAATTCAAACCCTCTTGAGTTTTTATCGCGAGAGCGATGTTCAATCTCCCGGGAAAATGTCGGTACCAAAATTTCTTAGAGCTTTTTACGAGCCACTTTCGTGTCTTTGGAATAGCTAAAAACAGAACCCCGAGAAGCGTGGGAATGGCGGCGGTTACAGCAGGCTGATTCCACCACTCAATATCCGTGGCAGCAGGAGGCACTCCCATAGTCTTATGACTTACGCCGATTGTACGGCGACTGATTCGTTGGTCGTAGACTCACCCCCAATTTTTGCGCCATGCCACGTACCGCGTCAGGTGTACGACCGAGCTTCAAACCGATCACGCGAGTCGGTGTATTTTGTTTTGCAAGCTGCTTTAACGCACCCTGTTCAGGCGAACTCCACGACTTTCCGGTGTTTCGGTTGTATTTGGCCATATGTCCTCAAAGAGATGTGAATAAGTAGGTGTTGATTTTCTATTTTCTTTCTAGTATCATGACAGATATACGCAACACGTCAAGCCTATGCTCACTAAAAGACAAAAAGAAGTCTTGGACTTCATCACCGAACACACTAAGCAAAAGGGCTATGCCCCTTCTCTTGATGAAATTAAGAAGAAATTTCATTTTGCATCTGTTTCAACAGCGCATTTTCACGTTTCTAAGTTGGAAAAAAATGGATACTTGAACAGAGTTGAAAACCGAGCACGTGGCATCAGCGTGAATAAGAAAGAATCTCTCGTGAAGATTCCTCTCTTTGGAACTATCGCCGCCGGAGCTCCCATTGAAGCAATTCAGGAGAAGGAATTCATTACCATCCCAAGAACCAGATACCCAAAAGAGGCCGAGCTCTATGCCCTGCGCGTATCTGGAAACAGTATGATCGAGGAAAATATCAATGATGGTGATATCGTGATTGTTAAAAATCAATCTACTGCCGATAACGGACAGAAAATTGTCGCTTTGATAAATAATTCCGAGGTCACGCTCAAAAAAATCTACAGAGAGAAAAATATCGTACGGCTCCAACCGGCGAATTCGGAATTAAAGCCCATCTTTGTTGATCCCAAAAACCTGCTCATTCAGGGCGTGGTCATTGATGTTATTAAAGACTCAAACACAGAGATCTTAGCTAGACCAAAAGTTTCGTTGCCCGAAGTCGCGATTCGACCTGACTATATCGGGGAGAATCAAATCATCTGCGGCGACGCTATCAAGCAACTAGACAGAATAAAACAGGATTCGATTCATTTGGTTTTGTCTGATATTCCATATGGCATCGCACTGGATGAGTGGGACGTCCTACACGCGAATACGAATTCTGCACTACTAGGTCAATCGCCCGCACAGGTAGGAAAGAATGCTTTTAAACGTCGTGGTAAACCTATCAACGGCTGGTCAAGCGCTGATCGCAATATTCCTAGGGAATATCAAGACTGGTGCTACTCATGGGCGCATAAACTTTTCCCCTTAGTGAAGGAGGGCGGGAGTTTATTTATCTTCGGTGCACGCAGAACTCTGCACAGAGCACTAGCTGCTTTTGAAGAAAGCGGTTTTCTCGTTAGAGATGTTTTGGCTTGGGAGAAGCCCTGCGCTCATCATCGAGCGCAGCCTATTAGCGGAGTTTTAGAAAAGCGTGGGTTGAAACAAGAGGCCGCCGAATGGGAGGGATGGAAGTTAGGAAACTTGGCTCCAAAATATGAGCCCGTCGCTTGGTTATTTAAGCCCTATCAACTAACAATTACGGATAACGTTCTAAAAAATAGAGTTGGCGCAATGAACGTTGACGCTTGTTTGATTGATGGAAAATCCCCCTCAAATATTTTACGCTTCGGCTTTAGTAAAAACGAGGGTGGTTTGCACGAAGCTCAGAAGCCGGTTGAGTTATTAGAATACTTGATCAAGCTCGTGACCAAAGAAGGGCAGACGGTACTAGATCCTTTTCTAGGCTCTGGTTCTACAGCGGTGGCGGCAAAAAACTTAAATCGAAAATATATCGGCTTTGAGCTATCAGAAAAGTACTGCGAGATAACCAAAGATCGGCTGTCTACTTCTTTAGAGAAGAAGGCGAGGGCGTCGTCTTCTCGCTCAATTGATCAAGTGTCTCTTTTTTAACTTGAGTCATCTTTTTTATTTGTGCGATCTTGCTATCAAGTTTCTCGCTCTTGATCAATCGCGTAATCGCTTCTTGGTGAGTCAGTTGCTTGATCATCTTTATCTTATTCTCTAGAAAATCGGTTTCGGCTTTTGCCGATTTCTCTAGCGACTTAACTTCCGCCTGCTTGAATTCCTCTAAGTCTTTAAGTGGTTTTTTGAAAATCTCAGCTATCGAGAAATCAATGGCGTTCCAATACGTGACTGCATCTTTCGCACCCTTTAAGGCTTTCCCCGCTGACCAGAGAGTCTTATAACTGACTTTGCCGCATTCGGGTTGCGATAGCATGTAAACCAAATGGATGTACGACAACATTGTGACATTTCTATCAATTGCTTGTCGGTAAATCTGACTGGAACTTTTTGGATACTGATACAAAGGGCAAACTAAACAAGCGTAGTCCTTACCTTTGCGCCATTTGTTTAGGGCTTCTACCTTAAAATCTTTTTGGTTTTTAGCCGTCCTACTTAGACGAAATGCTTTAGCATCCGCCACGATAGAGTATTCATTTGTTTTGCCTTCCACGTCGGCGGAATCGGATCTCAATTTTACAATTTCCGAATCGATGCCCAAGTAGTTAAAGGCAACTGACAAAAGTATGTCTGTATATTTCGAATACAGTTTTTCTTCACTGGAATCGTGCCCGAAAGACTCTGGAATGACACCGCATTCAAGCAGGCTCGATTTGATTTCTTCCAACGTCAAATCTGAAAGCTCTTTTACGAGCCTTTTCGCATAATCATCAAAAGTAAGATCTTCTTTTGCCAACTTGGTGATGAGCGTGATTACTTGTTTTCGTGTCATACAACTATTTAATGAAGTAGGAGAGATCTTTACCGTAGATTTTTGCAAATTGCTTTAGCTGCACGATATCAATACGTCTCTGTCCGGATTCGATTTTTGAAATGTAGGATTGAGTTCTGTTAATCAGCTTTGCAGCCGCTTCCTGATCCAACGTTGCTTCCAAGCGTGCCTGCTTGAGTTGCTCAACAGTGTATTTGTGGTCTTTTGTAAAAATCGTTTTGGACATGTTGATGAGTGCGTTCTCGAACATTCTATATTCCATTCTGTAATATTCCAAAATGGAATATATGATTGAACGGATTGGAATTTGCCAAACTCCCAATACTAAGCAAACAAATGGGCTGTATGCAGCCCTCTGTTGTTTCGTCTGTGAATAACCTCGACTTGCCGCGCGAGCCAATCTTTATGCTTGCTCCATGCTTACTTTGGAGCAATGCCGTCGCATCGATCCTGATCTCGCCAATCTCCCCGACGAGGAGCTTTTGGCTTTACGCGACAAGCTCTATGCCGTGGCGAACACGGCTTTGGACTCTCTTGGCCGTCACGAAGCCTCAAATCCGGCTCACGTGCCCGCCCTGCTCCCCGAATGTGGCAAAGTTGCTTAACTGATCCGCTATGCCTGAAACGAGCCCAAAAGCGTGCATCATCTATTGCCGCGTATCGTCCAAAGAACAGGTTGAGGGTACGAGCTTGGAAAATCAGGAACGTCTTTGTAGGGAGTACGCCGACCGGAACGGTTTAGCCGTCCTCAAGGTATTCGTGGAAATGGGCGAATCGGCAAAGACGGCCGACCGAACGGAATTCACCAAGGCGATTGCGTTCTGCACCCAGAAGAAAGGTCGCGTCCATCAGTTCATCGTTTACAAGATTGATCGCTTCGCTCGTAACCAAGACGACCATGTTGTTGTTCGGAGCTTGCTCAAGCGAGCTGGCACGGAGCTTCGTTCCGCTACGGAAACGTTTGATGAAAGTGCGATGGGGAGAGCAATGGAAGGAATGCTTTCCGTTTTCGCCGAATTTGATAACAATAACCGCCGTGAACGTTGCAAAAGCGGAATGCAGGCTCGCGTGCGTGAGGGCATTTGGTGTTGGGCGGCACCGCTTGGCTATCACAGGCCTATAAAGGGCAAGAAAACAAACATCGTACCTGAACCGGAACGCGCTCCGCTCATTCGTTTGGCGTTTGAGCTTTACGCAAAGGGCACATATACATTCAAGGCATTGGCTCAACTCTTGGGCGATCGCGGGCTACGCACGCGCCGAGGGAAATATCCGCTTCAACAGACGCTCGAAAAAATCATCACAAACCCCGTGTATTGCGGTCGAATTGATTCCTTTAAGGAGATGGCTAAAGGAAGTTTTGAACCTATTGTCGACGAGGCGTTGTTCGCTCAATGCCAAAACGTGAAGAGCGGATATCATCTCAAAGGCAAGCCGCGCGTTTTCAATAATCCTGATTTTCCCTTGCGGCGTTTCATCGTTTGCCAGCATTGCAATCAACCGCTCACGGGAAGCTATGCTCGAAGTCGTCACGGCAAGCGTTATCCGTACTATCACCACGGGAGCAAGAAATGCACGCACTCCAAATCCATACAGAAAGGTGCTTTCGAGCAGAAATTCGTTCAGTTCTTGGAAACCATTGAGCCCGACACCAAGTACGAAAAGCTGTTCAAGGCTATTGTTCTTGATGCGTGGCAGGATCGCTACAAGAAATTCGATGAGACCAATGCTCGCGTTCGCAAGGATATTGAGAAACTCGAGCACGAACGTCAGACCGTCTTCGACTTTCACCGCAACGGCAAGTACACGGATGATGAATTCGTGACCCAAAAGCACTTGGTCAACGAGCGCATCGATCAGAAACGCCTATTACTCCAAGATGCGCGGCAGAAAGAGTTGGATATGGAAATGGCTCTCAACTATTGTTTTCATTTCATCCGCAATGCTTCCAAGGTTTGGATGAATTTGGTAGACGATTACGAGGCTCGGATCAATCTCCAGCATTTGATTTTCGCAAAACCGCTCATGTTTGATGGTGATTCTTTTGGAACCCCCGAATTGTCGCTAGTCTTTGCACAAAAAAAGACTTCTCCTGATGAGAAGTCCTTTTTGGTAGCCCCTAGGGGAATCGAACCCCTATTTACCCCGTGAGAGGGGGTTGTCCTAACCATTAAACGAAGAGGCCGTATTTACTTTCGTTGCCACGCAACTTCTTGTCTCACAAGCAATTCACTCGCTCGCGCTGGCTCGGCCATCAATTCCTTGATAACGCGCTCCATACGAACGCCTTTTGTCTCAAGCGTCCCCTGCGACGCCTTTGCAAGAACGATATCCCCCGGCTTCAGAATCTGCTGGATGTAGATCCCCGCCTCTGGCGTATCTTCCATGCATTTCACCTGATCTTGGAGCATCCCATTTGCGAGAGCGCCCTCCATCATGGCGGGGCCGAATATACCACAGCAAACAAGCACGTCAATCCCCGCCTTCGCCGCTTCAACCCCCACGCGTCGGTGCATATCGGCTGCTTTTTCACCCAATTCGCGCATCTCCCCAAGGCACGCGATCTTTCTCTGACCTGGATTCACCTTCACAGAACCTAAATCTCGCAAAGATTGAATCACAGCGGTCGGCGAAGCATTATAGGTATCATCAAATAATGCCGTGCGTTTGATGCCCGAAATAATCCGCGTTCTCCCCTTTGCTGGAACAAAATGCTCTGGAATGGTCTGAAGATCTTCGGGCAAGGCATCAATAGCATAAGCAGTACAAAAACCAGCCGCAATCGCATACGCAACCGATGTTCCGTACACGCCAGGAATCACCATCTCCGTTCGACGATGATAGAGCTCTAAAACAGTTCGCAAACCCGTCGGCATCAAACCTGACGGCGTTTCTTCGCTCACAATCTCTTTCGCGATGATGTGAATATCCGTTCCATCCGCTTCACCAAACGTAAACACGCGCTCACCCGTCAAATGACGCATGCCGAATACTTTCGGATCATCCGCATTCAAGATCGCCATGCCGCCTGGTTTCAATCGCTTAATCAACATCGATTTTTCTTGAACAAGCGCATCAATATCTGGATAGTTCGCAGCGTGAACAGGGACGAGTCCAGAATCAACACCAGCTGTGATTCCCGTTACAATCGCAATATCAGGTGGAGCGATACTGGTGAGATATTCAAGATCACCCGGCTTATCAGCGCCCATCTCCAACACAAAAACTCGAATCCCTGTTTTTTGTAATCCAACCGACATTGCCCAGGCACGGAACAAGAGCGCGCTCCAAGCCATCACACTTCGTCCAGGAGACTCGCAACCAAAGATCGTGAGTGGTAATCCAAGTTCGTTATTATAGCTTCCCTGTGGCACGCGTATGGCGCGCTCAGGAAGATCCGAGCGCAACACGGCGCCTATCGCCTGCTTCGCCGTGGACTTTCCAACGGATCCCGTGATCGCAATAATCAAAGGCTTTTCACGAGCAATCACTCGTGCCGCTCTTTGACCGAGCCAACGCTGAAGCGAATTCAGGAGAGACATAGGACTTCTATAAGAACAAACTATTGCGGTCTCGTCGAGGTGGTCTCTGGTGGAGCTTCTGGAACTTTGATTTCTGCGACTGGTCTTTCAGGCTCAACTTGAAGATACTTAAGCAAAAACGCGCCCATCTTCCCCCAAACTGGTGCTGCCGATGATTCGGCAAATGCAACCGTTCGTGGGTGATCAATAACCACCAGCATCACAAATTTAGGATTATCACTTGGTGCAAAACCGGCGAATGTACCGATAGTTACATCGGAGAGGTATCCTTTTCCATCTGTACTCGCAACTTGCGCTGTACCCGTCTTGCCTGCCACAAAATATCCTGGGACGCCAGCTCGTTTCCCGTGGCCCGATTCCACCACCGTCACCAACATCCCTGACACAAGTCTTGCGGCGCGTTTTGACACTGCCTCGCGAACTACGGTTGGTTTTGTTGTCACGTGTGTTCCATCTGGCTTGATAATTTCCTGTACGATATATGGCTTCATTAATTGACCGCCATTAGCGATCGCGCCATACGCCGCCAACATTTGTAATGCAGTCGTTGTGATTCCCTGACCGTACGAAGCCGTCGCCGCAAAAATCTGACCCTTACGATCCAGAGGGCTAATATCCCCGGCCCCTTCTGGTCGAAGTTCGATGCCCGTTTTCACACCAAGACCGAAACGCTTCACGTAATCACGAAATGAATCTTTTCCAAGTAGGCGCTGTACAAAGATCGTTCCCGTATTAAGCGACATCGCCAACACTTGTGTCATGGACTGGATACCATGCGCCAAGCGATCTGAATTGTGAATTGTAAAATCATCAATCTCTTCTTCTCCTTTATCATCATACGTCGTCTGTGGCGTAATTTTTCCCGCATCAATTCCTGCCGCCAATGTCAGCGCCTTAAAAATGGAACCGGGCTCAAACTGTCCAAACGTCACTGGATTATTCAAGACCGAAATAGAAGTAATCTTTCCATAATTTGCTGGATCATAATCTGGCGAAGAGCACATCGCCCAAATCGCACCCGTCTGTGGATCAGCAACAATGATGCTCGCAGAATCCGCTTCAAACTCTTTCACGGCAGCTGCAATTTGTCGGCACGCTTCGTACTGCATGGTGCGATCAATCGTCAGCACAACATCCGAACCATCAACGGCTTCTTGTAAATTCGTCGTTCCAACCGTGATACGTCTTCCTTTCGCGTCTGTTTCCGCAAGAATCGAACCATACGTACCGCCAAGCTCTTCTTCCATCGCACTTTCTACTCCATATCGGCCAACGCGCTTCCCTCCATCATCATTGGCAACGAAGCCATAGATCTGACCTCCTAAACCTGTTTCTGGATAAAATCGTGCAGGGCCTTTAATAATTCCAATGCCTGGCAAATTCTTGTCTTGCAGCTCTTGCGCTTTCAGCATTTCTACATCTCGCGCAATAACAGAATAGGTACCCGTAGCCACAGAAAATTGTTTCTGCAAATCTTCCGCCAGCAATCCCGTCGCCTCTGCAACCGCGACAACCGTGCTCGTCACATCCTTCATCTGCTTTGGAATCGCAAACACTTGCCACGTGTCTCGATCTGTTGCAACTGGGTGCAGACTTTCATCAAATCGATCACGTAATAAAATAGAACCGCGCTTTGGCACGATCTGCGCTTGAACCTCGTGCTGATCAGTCGCGAGAAGTCTATAGGCTCGATATTCCGTCACCTGCAACTGAAACAATCGGACACCAATGACACAAAAACCCAAAAACAACACAAACGAAACAAGATACAAACGCATCTTGATAGATGGTTCTTTTGGCTTCCCTAATCCTAATCGTTGAGCCACGGGCCCATTCTACACTTCTTGCAATCAATCTTGGAAACTCTTCGCAAAAACCGTTCGATAAATATGCCCTCTTGTCACAATTCCAATCAATTTCCCATTTTCCATCACAGGCATTCGGTGGATATTCTTTGCAAGCATCAAGGCTCCTGCGCGCATCACTGGCATATCAGGCTCAACCGTCCACACAGTTGTTGTCATGAACGATTCCACTGGATGATCAGCCACATCTTCCGCTTTATGCTCACGAGCCTCGGAATCTGAATACAACTCAGGATTTTCGTAAAAACTGCGATAGTAAGGGTACAACACACGAAACAAGTCTTTTTCAGACACAATCCCGACGACTTTCCCCGTCTCATCAACCACTGGAAGACCACTCATGACCCCAGTCACCAAAAGCTTGGCGACCTCTCGATAGGTCGTGCCAATTGGCACGGTTACTACGGCCGTTTCCATGACATCGCGGACTTTCATAATTCCATAGTAACATACACCCATGGCAAAATGCATCACCCTTGTTTCATGGAATGTCAATGGGATACGGGCCGCTGAGAAAAAGGGATTTCTCGACTGGTTCCATGAACAAAAATACGACATCGTAGGCCTGCAAGAGACAAAGGCTCATGTCGGTCAACTTTCACCAAAACTCGTCCATCCAGACGGATATGAGTCGTATTGGAGTTCAGCAATCCGAAAGGGCTATAGCGGAACAGCTATCTACACCAAAATCTCTCCGATCTTTGCTGAAACGAACTTTGGCGATCCATTTCTCGATGGCGAAGGAAGAATCGTTCTTCTTGAATATGAAAAGTTCTTTCTCTTTAACGTGTATTTTCCAAATGGTGGCTCTGGCCCAGAGCGTCTCGCATTCAAACTCGAATTCTACAAGCGGTTCTTGAGTCTCACCGAGTCCTATCGCAAAAAGAAACCAATTATCGTGTGTGGCGACGTAAACACTGCGCACACCGAAATCGATCTCGCTCGTCCAAAAGAAAATGTAAACACGAGCGGCTTCATGGCCGTCGAACGTAAATGGCTCGATCTTTTTGTAGATGCTGGTTATGTAGATACATTTCGCCTATTCAATAAAGAACCAAATCAATACAGCTGGTGGGATGTCAAAACAAATAGCCGCTCACGAAATGTTGGTTGGAGAATTGATTATTTCTTCGTAAGCAAAGAACTACAAAAACACGTGAAACGTGCATGGATTGACCAAGCCGTCACAGGATCCGATCACTGCCCGGTAGGAATTGAGCTGGAATTCTAACTACCGATTAACTCACGGGTACCACCGATTAACTCCATCAAACCACCGATTAACTCACGGGTACCACCGATTAACTCCCTCGTTCCCTCTTGTACTCAAGAGGGAGGCGTACCTTTCAATCATATTGCACTCCTCTTGAGTACAAGAGGAGCTGGAGGAGTTATGGTCCTGGGTTCGGAGGAGTTATGTTCCTAGGGTCGGAGTAGGGATGAGCCTAGGTTCGGAGGAGTTAAGGTCCCAGGTTCGGAGTGGGAACGGTCCCGGGCTTAACCCGAAAACACTTCGTAAAAATGAAGATAGTTTTCTGCGATCTCCCCGATCGCTGTTTCGCGATCAATCTGTCCTTTATGAAATGAATCGAGTGCATCCCAGAAAATGGTACGCCCGACAGCAAATCCAATCATGCCATCAATTCCCTTCCCGGCTTTGATCCAACCGTCCACATGAGCCTCGGTCTCAGAACGGCCAAGCACAACGCATCCCACGTCATCACGGCCATCCGCACGCGCCTCCGCAACGGCGGCACGATAGGCTTCAGGCGCATTAAATCCTTCGATCTTCCAAACATCCACTTCAATACCAGCCGCATGAAACTGTTTGATCAATTCAACCGTCAAACCAGGGCGAATTTCATTATCAAATCGTTCCTGTCCGATAGAATTCTTTTCTGCTTCTGTTGGTGAGATAAGTGGCTCCATCAATAATCCATACTCATTTGCGATACACCAATCAGCCAAAAGCTTTATACGCTCAAGCTGAATTTGATTCTTAGACACATCTCCATCCGCTCGATAATGCAATAAGACTTTTGCGAAGGTCGGTTTGATCGTTTCAATATGCTCATCAAAATCATCACCATATTGAAATTCAAACAACTCAGTTCCACTTTTTTCCGTAGTGAGTATCGTTACGATTCCACGCTTACGAGCATCCGCTAAAAGATCCGCTCCGTATTCTTCATCTACAAGAATGGCAGCTTCGTCTTGTGGAACACCCATCTCAATTCCTTTCAGAAATCCCTGGTAAATGATTTTCTTGAACTCTTTAATAATCTCTTTTTCTTCTTCTGTAAGATCTTTCGTCTTATTAAAAAGTGTACGCGTTAAGAAGGAACGATGATCAAAAGGCAAGATCGCAAGTGGTTTTGTATAGCCATGCATAGGAGAAGGATTTGACGAGACAATACCATGTGGGGCAACAATGATGAATCTATGCGACTCCCCCAACGCCGTTCTCAGATGATGGTCACCCACGGCCCAGAGTCGGATCATCTTACGGAAGAGTCCGTGAAACGCTTGGAACGCACACTCTACGAGCTCCAGCACATCGAGCGACCGAAGATCGTGGTGGACCTGGCCCACGCCATCACCCTTGGAGACTTCTCAGAAAACGCGGAGTATCAAGACGCAAAGGCGAGACTCTCACGTATAGATGGACGAATCTTTGGGATGCAACAACGCATTAAGAATGCGATTGTGATTAAAGCAAACACAACGGACGGAATCATCGCGCTCGGATCCACCGTAAACATCATCATCAACGGCAAACAAAAAACGTATCGTATTCTCGGCCCACAAGAAGCAGACCCGATCAAAGGGAGAATCTCACATCTCTCGCCGCTTGGTTCAGCTCTTATGGGAAAACACGTTGGCGATATTGTGGAATACAAAACACCTGACCAGTTACCCGGTCAGGTGGAAATAATTTCGGTTGAGTAACTTTACTCTTCGAGCGCTTCAATGATGGCGTCGAGCTTATCATTGATCTCCTTCAACTGTGCGGCAAAGTTTGAACCAGCACCAGCTTCTGGACCTGCGCTGAACGATGGCTTGCGGTATTCACCACGTGGTTCGCTGCGGAACTCGCCACCGCCTTCTTTCTTAAAGCAGTTGCTGCAGAGTACTGGTTTGCGACCATTTGGACGAAATGGAACCTGGCAAGCCGTGCTGCATGTGGCACACGTTGCGTCATACATCTGACGATCGTGATCACCACCAAAACTCCCGCCACTTGGGCGCTTAAAGCCACCTCCACCCGCTCCACCAAAACGCTTTCCTCCCTTGAACCCACCTGGCTTTTTGTCGCCGTAAGATTTGTACATAATATTTCGCGCACCATACATTAAAATGAAATATTTGGCAAGGGTGGGGCGCTACGGAGACGACGATTTCAATATTATGCGCCTAAATGCCCATCATTGTTCCATTGTAAGACACGCCACTGGCCCTCGGGCTTCTTCTCACATTCCGTGATGCTCGTGTTATGCATGGCAAAGGCATTCACAAAAGACGTGTGCAAAGCGGGCGTCAAATCATCACCAAATACCATGACGCACGTAATCATCCGAATAAAGTGAGCGTGTGTGACTACCAAGACATGTTCGTCTGTGACTTCATCAAGAGATTCGATAAATGCTTCTGCTCGTTTCTTAGCATCAAAAAACGTCTCTTCATCCGAGTGCCTCCAGCTTGGATCGTGCGCATTCTCTTCAATGCTCGCTTTGATTTTTACGACCGCAGGTTCGTCCATTGGTCGTCCTTCAACAACACTAGGTCGTTTCAACTCTGATAATTCTGGCTTTGTTTCTACTGGCTTCCCAACAATCTTTGCGATCATCTCAGCGGTCTGTTGAGCACGAACAAACGGACTCGCTAAAACAAGATCAATTGGAATGTGTTGAAAACGTCGTGCGAGCACTCTGGATTGCGTGAGCCCCTGCTCCGAAAGTTCAGCAGAAGGCACCTGATGAATGCGCTGCGCATTCATCACGCTCTGACCATGTCGGACAAGGTAAAGTTTCATGACGTTTTTCCATCAAAGTGTTCTTCGTCCGCTTCTGCCTCTGCTTTTGTGTGATGCACAACTCCGTCACGATGATTTGGTGGAGCGTACAGCGTGTACAACTTCATCTTCTCATCTCCTGATGTATTAATGATATTGTGTTTCACTCCCGCCGGAACGATGATCACGAACCCAGTGCTAATTTCAGATTCCACTCCGTCCAAAATCGCTTTTCCCGTTCCTGCTTCACAACGAATAAATTGATCAAGTTGATGAACTTCTGCACCAATTTCTTCCTTTGGTAGCAGGCCCATCACAACGAGCTGGCAGAACTTGGCCGTATAGATAACGGTGCGAAAATTTTCATTCGAAAGCGTAATCTGCTCAATGTCAGAGATGTACCCGTTCATATGATTACGGGAAAAGAATTATAGCTGAACTTGTACTTCGTTCGAATATAATCCGCATGCACCACCCAAGTATTCACATACACGAACGGAGTAGGTTCCTGCCCCAGTAAATGCTTCAAGCTTAGACTCATTCGCAGATGGCTCACTCAAATAGGCATATGTATCCCCTTCGCGTGTTGGATACGTTGGTCCCGCATTCTTTGACCACACCACCTTAAAGCCCATGGCTGAATACCCATCAACCGTCCAATGAGCAACTCCATTAGAAAAACTTAAAGAGATACCGCGAACAACGCCCGTTTGTACTGGCTTCATTTCTTCTTTTTTGTTTTCTACCTTCGCGATTGGCTTCAAAACCGTTTTACAATAAGCGCCATGCGCTTTCTCGCGTGTTGCTGCATCAAACTCTCCCGTCGCAGAAACGCCCACAGACTTCTGATAGGTCTGCAACGCAGAACGGGTAACTTTTCCAAAATAACCCGTGGCTCCATATTTAAAGGTGCCTTTCTCTTTCAAAAATGTTTGGAGACGACGTACATCTCCATCAGTGCCATCACCCGGCTCACCATCACCAAGCGACAAACTCTTTTCTGTAACAAAGCACTTTGAACCTTTTTTCTTTTCTACAACTTGCGCTTGCAACTTCGCAATCAAGGACTCCAATTGCTCCACGGAATAATTCGAATAATTCGTCGTGAGCACCGATCCGCCCTCCGTATTTGCCAAAGCGGTAATTGGAGCGACCCCACTCACAGACAATACGGTCGCCATCAAAACGGCAGCCAATTTTCGACTCGAGTTCATACGAGGAGATAGTTATGGATTATGGTTCAACTGTACCACAATCTCACCCGTTCTACGTCTTCTTGACTCGACAAGTTGGCGTTTTGTTTGCCTTGGCGATCATCCGTTCATAGACCTTCAAATAGCCCTGTGTCATCTTCTTTTGGCTAAAGTAAGCCTCGGCGCGTTTACGTGTCGCCTGTCTGCTGATCTTATCAATTGCGTTAATAGCGGTAACCATTCCATCAACGCTATCAACGATATAGCCCGTTACTCCGTCCTTCACGACTTCTGGTACAGAACCATTCCTCCAGCCGATCACAGGAGTTCCGCAGGACATAGCCTCGATCATCACCAATCCAAATGTCTCATCGTATTGCGTTGGAAACAGCAAAGCACGCGCTCCCTGAAGCAATTCGATCTTTTGCATCTCATTCGCCACGCCAACATATCGAACGCTTGTTCCATTAATTTCTGGTTCAATATTTTTATGCCAGTACCCTTCTGCCTGATAGCTCCCTCCTGCGATGATTAACGGCACCCCTGCGGCTTTTGATGCTTCAATCGCATAGTGGACGCCTTTTTCTTCTGTGACACGTCCTAGGTACAAAAAATAGTCTTTTGGAAAAGGATGGAACGCGAACTTCTCCGTATCAATTCCATGATAGATATTCGCCACCCAATTCAACTCTGGCATTTGCTGACGCTGAGCGAGCGAAAATGAGACATACGACAAATGACGATAGCGCTGCAAAAACGGACGGATTTCATTTCGAATCGGGCTGTGTACGGAAATCAATGTCGGCGTCTTCATGAGACCTGCGTAAAAAGAACTCAATAACGTGAAGTGACTGTGAATGATGTCGTATTCACATGCGTGGCCGTAACAATCTGCAATAAGCGTATTTGTATAATATCGCTGAATATCCGCCGGAAGCGCCTTCTGCGCCACGGAAGTTTCAGAATTTGCATGCAAAATACCACGCGTTTCCGATTCACTAGCCGCGTAGAGATGCGCTTCATGCCCCGCCTCAACCATCGCGTTCGTTAAATGAGCCACGTGCGAGCAAATCGCTTTCGTGGAATCACTCGTAATGGGATTCAGGTTAGAAACAAGTTGAGCAATGCGCATATATTTAGACAACGGAACTGAATAGTTTTACATACATCCCAAATACTTTTTTCGGATCATGTTTCAACAGAACCATATTCCGAAACTTCAACGGGAAAGGTTTCTGCAGGAGCGTGTGCAGTCGCTGAACGAGCTTTTTCTCATCAGAAAAGTCCATGATCCAATCTTCAATTCCACTTGCACGATACTCAGATACCCATCCAACATTTTTAGAGATGAGAGTCGGCCGATATTGCAACGCCGCTTCCATCACCACCGTTGGAGAAACATCAAAATTTGAAGGGAGGACCAGTAGATCAACAGATTTATAGAATTTAATCAAGTCTTGCGTGCTCATTGGAGCGACAACCTCGATCTCTTTTCGATATGAATTCTTAAACCTGATATGGACTTTAGTTTCTGGGATCTTTGTCACGCTTCGGAAATGCCAATCAAGACCCTGTTTCTTCGCCTCAAGAGCCAATCGCAAAATCGCCTGATGATTCTTGATTCGATCCCATCGTGCCACGCAACCAATCACAATTTCAGACCCAGCGCTCTTTTTCGTTGACGCATGCGTTGCAAAAATCTCTTGATATGGAAGTGGAATCACAACCGCTTGGTGCTCAGGAACCTTTGCCACACGCTCACAAAACGCATCACGGCTAAACTCATTCAAAAACACCTGCTTTGTAGCCGCTTCTACAATATCTTGTTCCATCTGAAGCACTGCCATCCGTGCCGCTCGCGTATACAAATCCTTGTATTGTTCAAACTCTACCTGAGCGATTCCCGCATGCTGAATCACAATCGGAAGACCTTCCAATCGCGCCGCCTCAAGAAGCTTCCATGCGAACACCGAGTATCCATTCAAAAACAACATGTCTGGTTTCGCGCGACGGATCAATCGACGCAGACTCTCAATTTGTGGTGCAAACCATTCTCTTGGATCGAGTTTCTTTTTCGAACTCATGAATGCATGACGGTGGGTGTGCGGATACGAAAATATGTAAAAATCTTTACCCATTATGCCAGCTTTTTTGATGGTATTCGTTTTCTCTCCATCATTCCCCTGATGAATGATTCCAATCCATTCATGGCCGTTCTCATTCAGAAAATCAGAAAATGCGTGCGAAAAATGCGCCGGTCCTCCCGACGCAACTTTTGAACCGCTTGGTAGATTCGAAAGATATTCGTTACTCAATATTTTCACGTGACTAGGTAATACTACAAATTTGGAAATCCGTATAGGGTCTCCTCGCGAATCCCAGTACTACACCCCCTCCTCCGTCTCAACCGATATCACATCCACCACCACATCTCGTACACTCGCCGCCAAAACCGCAGCCCCTGGGCGCATGTCAGCCAACTTACCCTCAAACTCAACGTCTCCAAAAAAATGATAGGTTAACGCATTCTCATCTGCTTCCCAGATTGCGTCATACACATCTACCTCGCTGATATATCTGCAGTAGTTTTCTACAAAGCCATATGCAATATCTTCGTCTGCATCCCCTGGCAGCTCCTCAAATCCTTGTTCAATCATTTCTGCACGTAGTTCTGCGAGGTTGGCTCCTTCAATTTTGATATCGCCGTCGACTTCCGTAAAAACAAGTTTCGTTTCCTCCCCTTCCATTACGCAAAGATATTGATAGCCAGATATTTCTTCAACATCAATTCCAACAGTCGTCGTCATCAACTTACGAGAAATATACTGCTGAAATTCAGAAATGAGACCGCCACCGAATGCAACAAAAACCGTCCAGTCACCTTTTTCAAATGCAGAGAACTGATCAGAATCAGGAACATTCCCCTCGCCTGAAAGCAGCGTGCCGCCAAGCGATTCCGCGAATCCGCCCGCCGCACTCAACGCAGATTCACGTGTTGCCAACACTCCCATGGCCCAAGTATGTGCACTCATAGTGATTCAAGATTGAATAGGCCATATATACAATGATTTCAAACGAAAGGCAATCAAAAAGCCATCACTCATAGGATGGCTTTTTGCTGGCTAGACAGCAGTGTGGTGAACCGGGTTCAGCAAGAAACTTGAAAAGAATAGTCTCGAAGTCACCTCTAGCGTCAACTCGACTTCCTTAACGAAGTAAGGGCAATTCTAAAGCCCTGTCCAATTCTTCTTTGCACTGGATAAGGTTGGAGCTTAACGAACAGAATAAATCATAGTTGGCTTGGAGTGCAGCCTCACCCACGCCGAGAATCCGTCTTTGTTTTTCCAGCATGCCATTTTTTTGCAAAATATTCATGATATACCCGTACGCCAGCCCATCGAGCTCAGCATGACTTGAAATTCCTTTAAACAGGATCAAATTCTTTGCCAGCCTAACAATGTATTTCCTCAAATAGGTGAGCTTATATTCTACGTGATGTCTTTTCGAATAGAACACTTTCCTTGTCATCTGTACGTGTTCTATCGACCTAATTAAGACACTTCTTCTGTACTGCAAACGCGACACGTCATTATACGTTTTAATAAACGGGTTCGTGCCGTATAGACAAAGAGCGTCGGACAAATATTCCATAACGTATTCCCTCGTCAAAAAGGCCGTACCCCGCTCAATCTCCTTCACATCGTAAACATGGAAATCTGGGTTCGGAAAATTCTTAAAAATATAGCAGAATAAACCATCGACATTCCTGCGGATATCTTTCAAAACGATAATAATATCAGTATCTTTAATGTCGGAACGCTTCTTTTTAAAAATCGATCCGTACAACAAGAAACATTCCACGTTATCGATACAAGGTAATTGGGATAGACCCTTCTTCAGTCTAACGATCTCTTTCTTTTCCATCGCCGTCTTTTGAGCGGATGAAGATCTCGTAGGATTTTTCCAATTTATCTTTCGTGAAAGAAATTATGTTCAAAGCGTCCTGATAGCTATGCCAATCAACCGATTTCAAATCATTCCAGTCCGTAGGCGCAGGTAAATACTCCTTGTCTGCTTCAAAGACATTGATAAATAAGTCTTTTACCAGTGTTTTATACTCATCCAAATCATAGCCGTAACTAAATGTATCACAAAAATCTATATAGGTTATTTGACTCTCGTTAAAACCAACCTCTTCATTAATCTCTCGGAACGCAGCTTGTAGCTGGGTTTCGCCTGGTTCTAGTTTACCCTTTGGAATCCAATACTCATCCTTCAAATTCTTGATCAATAGAACAGAGATCTCCATACTTTTCGGATCCTTGTAAAAAATGAATCCTCCAGAAGAAATCTGCTTCACTACTTCTTTTTCCATAAAGTTTATATTTAGTAGTTATTCTCTAAAAAACTTATCTCTCCTTGAAGCAACGCCATGGCACTCTTATCACTCAAAAGCTGAAAATCCAATGGCAGGCAAATCCCAGGGATCTTTTGTTCGTCGCTACATTTTTTATAAACGTCCCAAAGTAACTTCACCGAATCTCCTTTTTTGAACTCAAGTCCTTCATCTTTTATCATCCGTGCTATTTCCAAAAGACCTCTCAGCACGTGATAAATCTGGCCATGAGATACAATCACCACCTCTGTATTACCCAAAAACTTTCAATATTTTCCACTTGTATCAACAACAGTGGAATATATTCTAATCAATGTTTCTCTGTAAGATTCGCCATACTCTGTGAAATTCCCGACCAACTCAGGGTACTTGTATCCACCACCTGGTAATTTTACCGGATCTCCAAATTTATAGTTAATATTATCAGTTTCGCCCACTTGGTCAGATGCGTGGGCTTCCCGATTGAAGATAGTACCCGCCAATTGCAAGGCTGGAAATGACTCGCCCGCTCTATATCCTTTTGGTAAAACGAACTTGCCCTGTTCCGTAGATCGCAAATTCTCATTACTCGAAAATCTAAACTTTATGCTCGTTCCCGTCTTTTCCTTAAGATGATCAACCACAAACTCAGCCGTTTGTCTTGCTCGTAGCCTCGGTGATGTAATAAACAAAACCGCTTTCTTATTCTCTTTCGTTATTTTTTTGTATACTGTATTCGTAATCTCAAGAAGCCTTTTTTGATTCTCCTCCGAGTCCATTAGCGGAGCATCTCTACCATAAGCCACAAGATCATCAATTTCGTTCAGATGTCTGGAAAATAGGATCTCTGCCATATATGGCTAGCAGCTTAACAGACCGTCACGAAAATTGAAAAACCACCGATAGACGGTGGTTTTTCATGGCTCCGAGGCTGGGATTCGAACCCAGGACCAATGGATTAACAGTCCACTGCTCTACCGCTGAGCTACCTCGGAATAGCGGCGGAATCGTAACAATCCTGGCTGATCCTGACAAGCCCCACTATTTTCCTGCTTTCTCCCCAATACTCAACCCTGCCAATCGTCCCGTCGCCCACGAGGCTTGAAGATTAAATCCTCCTGTAAATCCATCAATATTTAGGATCTCACCCGCAAAATACAACCCAGGACAAACCTTAGATTCCATGGTCTGTGGATCCACCTCATCCAAATCAACTCCCCCAGCCGTCACGAACTCATCTCCGGCCCCACGAGCCACCACAGACAGCGGAATCGCCTTCAACCACTCCGCACATCGTGTCACGCTCTTACGTCCAGCCTCGGCTGCGTGAATGCCTCCGTTGATTCCAAGTTCGCGTAGCATGATCTCTGTGAGAGATTTTGGAACCACCATTCCCACGACATTCAAAAAACTCTTCTTTCCCTCCTGTTCGATTTTCAATTCAATCTGCTCCACAAGTTCCTCAACTGAAATATCTGGAAACACATCGATCTCGATCTTGAGCGGATCACGAACATCGTAATTCTCATGTGCCACCAGAGATGACAATGCAAATGCCGCTGGCCCACTCACACCTTTATGCGTAAACAAAAATGGACCCGTGAATGCATAACGCTTCGCGCGCACACATCTAAATTCGGCTTTTTCAAATGAAAGCCCAGACACATTCGCCGGCCATGTATCTCGCGTATAAAGAGCACTCAAGCTTGGCGCAAGCTTCGTGATCGTGTGTCCGAGAGAAATCGCGAATGCATATCCATCTCCCGTGGATCCTGTTTGACGATACGCTTGGCCGCCGGTTGTAAGAACAACCGCATCAACTTCAAGTGGTTCGCCATCTTTAAAATTCAAAACAAAACCTTTCTTGGTTTTCGAAATAGACTCAACGGCGTGATTAAGTAAAAGTTCAACATGCGACTCGCGAAACAAGTTTTCAAATACCGCAACAATATCTTTTCCATTATCCGATTGCGGAAACACGCGCATGTCCTCTTCTGTCTTGAGCGGAACTCCATGCGCTTCAAACCATGCATACACATCCGCTGGCGGAAAGTGATATATCGCTTTTGAGAGAAACTTCCCACCTCGTGGATATTTCGTCAGAACCGTGCGCACATCTTGAATCCCTGTTGTGACATTGCAGCGACCACCACCAGAGATAATCACCTTCTTTCCCAGCGAATCATTTCGCTCAACAAGAAACAGCTCCGCGTCCGGGGCTGTTTCTAATATCGTTGCCGCTGCCATGAGACCCGCGGCCCCACCACCGACAATTCCAATTCGCATGTTAGTAATCAGCCAACTTCTTGATCAGCGAGTGCTGCTGAATCTTTTCAAGAGCTTTTGCCTCAATCTGACGAATACGCTCACGAGTCACATCAAACTCTTTACCTACTTCTTCAAGCGTATGGCTTACTCCATCAACAAGACCGAAACGCATTTCAAGAATCTTTTGTTCACGAGGATTCAAGTCACGCACAATCTCGTTCACGTAATCCTTCAAGAGCTGCAAAGCAGCTGAACGATCTGGGGTAACGTTCTTTTGGTCTTCGATGAAGTCCTCAAGTGTCGAGTCTTCGTCATCATCACCAACGGAAGTTTCAAGAGAAACGGTATCCTGAGAAATCTTGATAATATGACGTACCTTCTCAACTTCCTGACCCATTTCAGCTGCAATTTCTTCTGGAAGAGGTTCGCGACCAAGTTCCTGAATCAATTCACGTTCCACTTGCTGGAATTTGTTAATCGTTTCCACCATGTGCACTGGAATACGGATCGTACGGCTCTGGTCAGCTAATGCGCGTGTGATCGCCTGACGAATCCACCACGTTGCATAGGTCGAAAACTTAAATCCTTTTCGATATTCGAATTTCTTCACCGCACGAAACAATCCAATATTTCCTTCTTGGATTAAATCCAAAAGCGACAAAGACTTTCCCGTGAACTTCTTCGCGATCGAAACTACAAGACGCAAGTTTGCTTCGATAAGTGCCTTTTCTGCTTCTTTGTCATTCTTCTCTTTACGTTTTGCGAGCGCGACTTCCTGTTCAGCGGTCAGCAAAGGAATCTTTCCGATCTCACGCAAATACATCTGAATAGAATCCGCGCTCAAATCGAGTGGATCCACTTTGCCACGACGTTCATCAACGCTATGCAATCCCGACATGATATCGTGACGCTCTTTCGTGCGTCCAAGAATTCCCTCTTTCTGCTCGACAACATTGATACCAGCAGAATCTAGACGATCAATGAATCCCTCAAAAACATCAATGTAATCTTCAACCTCACTAAACGCGTAGAGCACCTCATTCTCTGTTAAAAAACCACGACTTTTTGCCTTATTGAAAAGTTGATCTATTTTTTCCTGTGGAGGCGGAGGTGACTTTTGATAGACAACACGAATTTTTGGCTGCTGATGTTCTTTCACCGCAACAACAACCTTCTTCCCTTTTGGGGCAGGCTTTTCTTTTGCAACAATCTTCTTCTTGGGGACGACTTTAGCCGACGGTTTAGTCGGCACAAATTTTTTCTTTTTCATCGCGGTCTTTGACCGTTTGGTCTTGGGTGACATAGGAGTCAACAACTACATGAGAGACTGGAACTTGCGTGAAAGTTCGATGACTTTCGCTTGGTCGCCCAAGCGTTCGGCCTCACGCATCTGTTGTTCAAGGTTTTGCCGCTCGCGTGCCGTATGTTCACGGCGGAGCTTAGCAATACCTGTATTCAGTTCGCGCTTGAGCTGGTCAAGCGTCCATCCTTGGTATTCTCGTTCTGCTTCGAATGCAAGTGCATCGAATGTCGTCGCCTCGTCCGGTCCCAAGGATACCGGAGGGCGGATGGCTTGTCCTGCCGCGATGGGGTCAGGTGCCACTTCACCCGCACCATACGCCCGAATAAGGTTTTCGACAAGAGTCACCAGCTTCGGGTCGACGAAATCGGTCGGTGACATTTTTTCCACTTCAATCGCCTCCTTAAACATATCAAATCGCGAAATGACGGATGAACAAACACGAAACTCAAGACTCGATGCATGCGGCTTCACGTGCTGTTCTGTAGCAGGGGCTGTTGTTTTTGATTCTTGAACTTTAATGCCAGTCAGCACTTCCCGTAGCGCACCTTCACTCGCATCCAAATCCTTTGCCAGCTTTTTCAACCAATGATCTCGCTCGACCGGATCGGCAATGCGCTTGATCTCTGTAAGAACATCACGCGCAATCAATTTCTTGTCTTCCGGTTTTTCTGCGTGACGATTACGAAATGCATTTCGATACACCCAGTCCATAATTCCAACGGCGTCCTTGATCGCGTCTTTCCAAAGTTGAGGATCTTTCCGAACAGCATCGTCAGGATCTTTTCCCGCCTCTGGCGGCAACGTAATAATCTTAATATTAAAATCCTGAGTACGTGCCAAATCCAATCCGCGCAAGGTCGCCGCATTTCCAGCATTGTCTTGATCAAATGCAATGGCAAGATTTGTCGTGAAGCGCTTTAACAATGTGAGCTGTTCTGAAGTAAGAGCCGTTCCACTTGAGGCAACCACGTTTGTTACATTGAACTGATGCGAACCGACCACATCCATATTTCCTTCTACAATCACGGCAAGATCACCACGACGAATCTCCCCCTTCGCCTTATCCAACCCGTATAACACGGCTGATTTTCGATAGGCAGATGTCTCCGGCGTGTTTACGTATTTTGCGTCGGGCGCATTACCATGCGCCCCTGCATTGTCCAATATTCGTCCTGTAAATCCAACAATATTCCCATGCACATCCGCAATCGGAAACATGACACGACCACGAAACCGATCATACACACCAGGACCACGATCACTTTTCGCCACAACTCCTGCACCCAACATATCTGTTTCCGTCACACCTTTAGAGGCAAGTGCTTTTGAAAGCGCATCCCAACTATCAGGCGCATAACCGATACCGAACAAATCGAGCGTGAGGTCATCAAGTCCACGTCGCTTCACATATGCACGAGCTATTTCTGCTTCTGGAGAAGTCTCAAGCGTTGCTTTAAAAAACTTCATCGCAATTTCATTTACTTCGTGTGCACGTTTTTTTTGAGATGCGCGTTCGCCATCAAACTCGGGCAAAATCACACCCGCTTTTTGCGCGAGCAATTCTAATGCTTCACGAAATTCCATTCCCTCCATCTTCATCACAAACGAAATAAAATCCCCGCCTTGATCACAGCCAAAACAATGCCAAGTCTGACGCGGACGTGAAATATAAAATGAAGGAGTCCGCTCTTGATGAAACGGACAGTTGGCCTTAAACGCGCCAGAGCCACCCGGCTTTAGTGGGATATATTCGCTAACAATATCAACAATATCGAGGCGTCCCTTGATATCGGCTACGGCGTCCATACGTGAAGCTTGAAGCTTGAAACGTGAAGCGTCAACAAAGGTATAAAAAAAGACCTCAAAGGGTCTTAGACCAGCAAAAAGCCGGGAGGGAGCTCGTCTTTCTTGAGACGTTGAATGATCTTGAGCGGTAGCTCGGTGCCATCTTCCATCACCGCGAAGAATCGGCAATCCTCGCGCCCGTGCCGAACCGCGAATCGCGTCCCAGCGAGCAAGGTCGTGAAGTACATCGGCTCACGATCCTGCGCGATGTAACCGACGCGGTAGAAGGAGACGTCCTGAGGAATCTCGAGAACCGTCACGTCGCTCCAGAAGAGCCACCGTAGAATGAGCATGTTCCACCACGTGGTGGTAGGTACCGTCGGATCCCCCTTGAGCTCCAGGCCATACACGCGGCCCGAATACTGCTTCCATTTCCACATGAATACCTCCCAGGTTATGGTGAACGGTTGATATCAAAAACAAACAGGACAGTCAATCCCCGACTTTCAAAACCTGTGCTAACCTGCCCACCGGAGGTTTCTCATGCTGCCTGTTATCTGTTTTGGAGTCATGTATCTGTACCTTCAATTCGCCATCTCGTTCAACAGCAAGACCTTGATAAAGTGGGACGATCCAACCTGGATGCCGGACTCCTTCGCGACGAGAAAGAAGAAGTCCCGAGCCGTGTTCGCCATGGGTTGGATCATCATCACGCTCTTCACGTTCTTTCTCGACACGGGAATTCTGTTCTATGGATTCCCAATCTGGCTCGAGTACGACCACTGGGACAAAGTGAAGCTCCTCCCCTTCCTCCTCATCCCGCTCATCCTCACCTTCAGCAAAGCCCAAATCATTCACATGTTTTGGCTCAGCTGGAGACTCGATCGACTCAAAGGTCGAGACGTAGAAAGAATCAAATAGGCCTCCCGAAATCTGGGAGGCCGTTTTTATACATACCTTAACCTAATCATCTAACTCGTCATCCAAATCATCGTCAGACACATCGAATTTAATGGGTGGCGCTACTGCTGGCGTTGAAGGCTGAAGATCAATCATCTCTTGTGATGGTGCTGGGATCGGAGCGAGCGTCTGTGGCTCAACAATTGGTTCGGACTTCACCTGAACACTATTCACCACCGGCACGATCTCTGAAGCATGGTCAGTATCGCTGTACACGAATCCAGCAAAAGAAACCATCAAGCCCAGCGCGACAGCGCCTGTTACAATTTGTGATTGTGTAAATCTTGGTACATTCATATTTATCGTGTTCGTCCATGTCTTAATTGCTTTCTCTTCTCAACTTTCTTTTTCTCCACATCAGGCAATGGCGATTCTTTAGACCGTTTACGAATCTCTTTCTCAAGCTGCATTACTTCATCACGCAAGATCGCAGCAAGTTCGAACTCAAGATTTTTTGCCGCTTCTTTCATTTCAGATTCTTTCTTTTTCATCACTGTTCCCAAGTCATGCGTTTCACCCGTGAGTTCAAGTTTCAAAATCTCTTTCACGTCTTTCTCCGTGACAGACAAACCAAGCATCAAGCGCAAATCTTCTTGCGCTTTAATGATCGTCTTTGGTGTAATGCCATGCAACGCATTATAGGCAAGCTGTTTCTTGCGACGGCGTTCCGTTTCCTTCATGGCGCGCTCCATCGAACCCGTCATGTGATCGGCATATAAAAGCACCTGTCCCTTCACGTTACGCGCCGCACGACCAATCGTTTGGATCAACGAAGTTTCTGAACGCAAGAACCCTTCTTTGTCCGCATCCATAATTGCCACCAAAGACACCTCTGGAAGGTCCAGACCTTCACGTAGCAGGTTCACACCGACAATCACATCATATGTACCCTTACGAAACTCAGACAAAATCTCAAGACGCTCAATCGTATCAATATCGCTGTGAATATAACGTACCTTTAATCCCCGATCTTTCATGAACTCGGTCAAATCTTCTGCCATCTTCTTCGTAAGTGTTGTTACCAACACGCGTTCCTTACGTGCAAGCACATCTGGAATTCTGTTCGAAAGAAGATCCTCGACCTGACCTGGGTAGGGCGCATTACCATGCGCCCTTACACGACCGGGCGTGATCGGCATCACAATAATTTCAGGATCAACAAGACCTGTCGGACGAATAATCTGCTCCACGATTTGCGATGAGTGTTCCAGTTCATATTTCGCAGGTGTCGCGGATACGAAAATCACTTGCTTCATTTTTTCTTCAAGCTCAGTGAAGCGAAGCGGTCTATTGTCTGCCGCCGAAGGCAAACGGAATCCATGTTCGATCAATGTTGCCTTGCGCGACTTATCACCTTCGCTCATGCCACCAAGCTGCGAAGTCGTCACGTGCGACTCATCAATCACCAACAAATAATCATCCGGGAAATATGAGAATAGCGTATCTGGCGCTAATCCGGGCGCACGACCTGACAAAGGCTGTGAATAGTTCTCAATGCCATTGCAATACCCAAGCGTCTCCATCATCTCAAGATCGTACTTCGTTTTACGCTCAAGTCGTTCAGCTTCAAGAAGCTTTCCGTGTTTCTCAAACCAATCCAAACGCTCTTTCAATTCCTGACGGATATTCTTAATCGCACGATCACGCTCTGGACCCTGAATAATGAAATGTTTTGCAGGAAACACCCAAACATCTTCTTGTTCGCGTTTGATCTTTCTTGTCACTGGATCAATCTGCTCGATGCGCGTCACAAGACCACGTGGCGCTTCAATGCGATACACCATTTCTTCGTTCGCTGGCATGATCTCCAACACTTCCCCGCGAGAACGGAATGTCCCTCGCAATAAATCCGATGATGTTCGCGTGAATTGCATTTCAATCAAACGATTCAATACTCCCTCGCGAGAAACATCATCTCCAAGCTTCACTTGCAATACGGTCTTCTTATACTCTTCCGGCGCTCCAAGACCATAAATACAAGAAACCGTAGCCACGATGAGCACGTCTGGTCTCGTAATCAATGCTTGCGTTGTGTTATGACGAAGACGATCAATCTCTTGGTTGATCATCGCCTCTTTTTCAATGTACGTATCACTTTTCGCGATATACGCTTCTGGTTGATAATAGTCGTAATACGAAACAAAATATTCTACCGCGTTCTCTGGAAAGAAGTGCCGAAACTCATTACACAACTGCGCCGCCAACGTTTTATTGTGGGCAATCACCAAAGTCGGTTTCTGGATCTTCTCGACCACGTTCGCGATCGTAAATGTCTTTCCTGTGCCTGTTGCTCCAAGCAGCGTCTGAAATCGCAATCCCTTTTCGACCCCATCAATCAACTGCCGAATCGCCTCTGGCTGGTCACCAGAGGGCTGATACGATGATTTGAGCTTGAACTTGGGCATGAGAGTTCAATGGTGCCTCGTAAGTCCCTTATTGTAAAACGCAATAAACTTCACTGATAGCACAAACAAAACACCCGCTTGTATCGCTGACCAGAGAAGAACGCATCCAATCAAAATGCTCAATTCCAGGTTGTGATACGGTCCTCCATCCAAACCCAATCCAGGGCACGCCCTATTGGCACAAAAAATTCTGAAAAAAGTATCTACAACAAAATAGGCAAATCTGGCTCCACCTACCCAATATATGAAACCCCATGCCTCTCGTGGCACGAACGATGCAACAAGTATATTCCAAAAAAATGCCACGAGAAAAGCACCGGGAATTGCAGCGAACCATGGAGACCTCAACACCCTTGAAATATTCATTAAACAAAGTATACTCCGCCTCATGTTCGACTGGAGATCACTCCCTCGTCCGATTGTCGCACTCGCTCCGATGGCCGACATGACCGACCTGCCATTTTGCATTGTCTGTAAAGACGAAGGCACGCCTTTGATGTTTCGAGAGATGGTGAGCTCAGAAGCGGTGGTTCGACTCAATCCAAAAACCATGAAAATGGCGAGTTTTGATGAACGTGAACGTCCGCTCGTCCAACAGCTCTTCGGGGCGAATGCAGATGTGATGGCGGAAGCAGCGCGCATCATTTATGAAAAATTCAAACCAGACGCCCTCGACATAAACATGGGCTGTCCCGTCTATAATATTGTATCGAATTTCAATGGCGCTGCGCTCATGAAGGATCCTGCTCGTGCCACAGAAATCATTCAAAAGATGAAAGCCGCGGTTCCATGTCCGGTCTCAGTAAAAACGCGCCTCGGATGGAACAAAGACACAGACTGTCTCGATTTTGTGAAAGTCCTTTCTGATGCCGGCGCTGATCTCATCACGATTCACGGCCGCACAAAAGAGCAGGGTTATTCTGGTAAAGCGAACTGGGAACGCGTAGGAGAGGCGCGACGCCAAGTTCCTCATCTTCCCTTTCTCGTAAACGGTGATATCACCACACCAGAACTCGCAAAAGAAGCCATGGAAATCTCCGGCGCCGATGGCGTTCTCATTGGCCGCGGTGGACTCGGAAACCCGTGGGTTTTCAAACGTATTGAAACATACTTAAAAACGGGAGTGATGCTGGAGGCTCCATCAAATCAAGAAATTCTGGATACAATGCGAAAACACGCACGGCTTCAAGTTGAACATTTTGGTGAGCGTGGACTTGTAAAACTCCGCAAACATTTACCTTGGTACGTCAAACACATTCCTGAATTTAAATACATGAAAGAGAAGCTCGTACGCATCTCTACGCTTGATGATCTCGAGGCCGCGTTGGGTTGACAAAACCGAAAAATTAGTTTATGTTCGCGCTCGGAGGTTAAGCATGTCGTTTTTCGGTACGTTGAAACATCTCATTCAGGTCTTCTACGAAACGTTCACGGATCACCCGAAGCCCGAAAAGGGCAGGTACTCCGACGAATACACGCTCGCCGAAGTCGAGGCACTTCCGGACGGAAGTTCGCATCTCCTAGGCATCGCCCTCGGACACCACGACGAGGAAGTCGCGAATCTCGCGACGCTCAAGATCGTGAACGGGTATCATCTTCACATCATCGCGATCTACCCTGGAGCCTCCATCCTTGCTCGTATGACTGCTGCTCGTCGTTCGCGCAAGAATCAAGATCTGATGGTGGAAATCGCCATCCGCGACGACGACGCCGCGCTCGCCATCTTCACGGCGCAGCTCGTGGAAGATCCCCAGCACTTCTCTCGCCTCTTCGACTCCAAGTACGAATCCGTTCGCTTGATCGCAGCCATGAAGACGCGTGATCCAGAGATTCTCGAGAAGATGCTCGAAGAGCCCAACGATCGAATCCGCGAACATATCGAAAAGAAACTGCGAAGCCGCACCGCCAACTGACCCACCTACGCTCCGCTGAGCTTCGGTGGGACTTTTTTATTCTAAACTTGGCAAGAAGGGCATTGGATCTGTGGGAATACCATCCTGACGAACTTCGAAGTGCAAGTGAGGGCCCGTAGACAAACCAGCACCCTGATCGCCTGGGCGTCCCCCTGAATACCCAATAACTTCACCACGCTCCACATACGTATCTGGAGACACATTAAATTTGCTTAAATGCGCATATACCGTCGCTACACCACCTGAATGTACAATCATAATATAATTTCCGTACTGTGAACCAGTACGCGTGAATGCCACATATCCTCCTGCAGCCGCTTTAACTGGCGTACCGACATTTGTCGGCATATCAATCCCTGGATGCTCAAACATCTTTCTGAAAGGATATGTCTTATCATGAAACGTCGCCGAAACACCTTTTGCGACCACCACCGGCCAATTCAACAAAATATCACCGCGCGCAAGCGCTGCATCAATCGAATCAAGCTTGTCTTTTAACTTCGCTTCCAGATCCGCGATATTATTTGATTCCTCCTGCCGCTGCTGTCGCAATTCATACAAAATCCTCTGATACTGTCCTTCTTCTTGAGAAGTTTCGACGAGCAAAGATATTTTCGCAGCACGCTCTTGCTCAAGTTGATCCTGCTCTTTTTGCAACGCTAACGTCTGTTCCTGAAGCGCCACACGAAATGATTCAATTTCTTTTTGTTTTGCTTCTAGATCTGCTTTTGCAGCCTTCACCTCGTCGGTTGCATCCGTCAAATCTCCTTCCACTCGATTCAACTCTTCCAAACGCGAAAAGAACTCAGACAAAGAAGGCCGCGCAAGAAATGCTTCCATATCCCCAACACTCCCCGCGTCTTGCAGTTCCAACATGATTTCACCCAGCGATCCACGGCGCTTTGCTAATGACTGCTCAACAATCGTGATTTGCGCTTCTACTCGTCTCGCCTCCAAATTCGCTAAATCAATCTGAGCCTTTGTTTGTTCAATCGTTAATTCTTTTTCTTTCACTCGATTTTCCAATAGCGCTAAAGAGTTTTGCAAAGAGTCTTGCGCATCCAATTGCTGGACAATTCGGTCTTTGTATTTCGTGATCACGCTTTCTAGATCCTTCACACTCTTCTCTTTGTTTTTCACTTCAATTGAAATGGCGTCTACTTCTTTCTTCAATGACAAATTCTCAACCTCTGCGTCTGCTTCGACAGCGACAGGTGTTGCTTCGACCACAGGCGCAGTTTCAGAAGTTGATGTAGTCGTCGATGTCGAATCCACCTGCGCAAATACAGGCGCAGCTAAAAATGTCAGTAAACAAAGAACAGATGCTGTTTTTAGAATTCTTGGATTCACGCCATCTATTATGCCATTTTTGCAATGGCCGCGTCGATACGTGCTAATGCTTCGCTTTTCCCGCAGATAAACAACATCTCAAATGGACTTGGAGACTTTTCGCGACCAGAAAGCGCTACACGAAGTGGCCAAAGCGTATCTCCATTTGACCATGCTTTTTCAATAATCCATGCACGAGTCTCTTCTTCCATCTTTTGGATATCACCAAACCAAGCCTCATCTTTCGCTGTAAGCATCTCTTTCAGCGCCAACAACCGTACGTTTGCGTCTTCTACCGTGGATTTCTTCCACACGAGAATCGCTCCCTCGTAATCAGGTAATTCAATCGCATCACGAATAGCCGTAGCCGCATCACCGAGTTTCGCGAGTCGCTCTTTCACAACACGAGCTGCACGCTCTTCGCGAATGCCTTCTGGCAAAAAGCCACCCTGTTGCATTCGACGTAAGTATTCATCCATTGGCAACGCCTTAATATATTCTCCGTTCATCCAATCCAATTTTTCCATGTTCATAACCGCGCCTCCTTTATTTACTTTCGAGATATCAAACAAAGAAGCCAATTCTTCTTTCGTAAATATCTCGCGATCAGCCGTCGGATTCCAACCCAGCAAAGCCACGAAATTTACGAGTGCCTCTGGCAAATATCCTTTTGCGAGAAAATCTTCCGCCGCAACGTCTCCCTGTCGTTTAGAGAGCTTTGATTTATCAGGATTCAACAATAAAGGCACATGCGCATACTTTGGCGCCTCCCATCCCATGCGACTCGCGATCAATACATGCTTCGGCAAAGACGAAACCCACTCTTCGCCACGAATCACATGCGTGATCTGCATATCGTGATCATCGCATGTCGCAGCCAAATGATATGTTGGATATCCATCTGACTTAATCAACACCTGATCATCCACCTGCGCCCAAGGGATATCAATACGGCCACGAATCAAGTCTTCCATTTTACAAATACCATCCAATGGAACTTTCAACCGGATGACATGCTCTTCGCCTGCATTCACACGTGCAAGAGCCTCCTCTTTTGTCAGCGCACGACAATGACGATCATACATGATCGGTGTCTTGTTCAATTTCTGCACTTGAGCTACTTCATCCAATCGTTCTTTTGTACAAAAGCAATAATACGCTGCATCTTTTTCCATCAGCTCATGTGCATAGGCAAGATGCTTCTCCTTACCAGCGCTTTGCATATATGGACCTTCGTCTGCTTTTAAATCAAATCGCGCAAGCGTATCCTGAAGCGCTTGAATAGCATCCTCGACCAATCGCGCCTGATCCGTATCTTCAATGCGGAGAATATACGTACCCGCATAACGCCGGGCCATAAACCAGTTATACAAAGCCGTTCGAAGGCTTCCGATATGCAAATACCCCGTAGGACTCGGGGCAAATCGAACGCGGACTGGTGTATCCATAGTGTGAGAGATCTTAGCCTAAAAGAAACAAAATCGGAAAGGCCACCACCGCTCGCCAAATCCGTTTCCATCGTTTTGGCTCCATAATCAACCGACCCAGCCACTCAAGCCCGCAGGTTCGCATCCACTGCGGAGGACGCCTCATGAGACCCGCCCAGTAATTAAACGTCCCACCAACCCCAACAATCGCCTTCAACTCAGGAAATTCGTTTTGATGCTGATCGATCCATCGTTCTTGACGTGGATGTCCCATCGCCACCAATAACACCTGTGGCGAAAAGATCGTCATGCGATATCGAGCTTCTTCCGTAACCGCATCTTCAATTCCTTCACGAGACACCGCCCCACCCTCTTCTGCGTGAAGCTGAATATCGGGATAAGACTTTCGAACGTCCTCGGCAGCCATACCAGCCGCGCCTCCTTCACCACCAAATAACCCAACCCTCAGCCCATGCTTCCAAGCATACTGTAAAAGATGTTCGGACAGCTCCACCCCAGTAAGTCTACTTGTCTTGCCTGCACGACGAAGCTTTTGCGTAGTCGTGCGTCGTAAAACGCACATCGCCAAAAATAAACCAAAGCCATCAACCAATCTCAAACTCGCTCGTTTCAACGCTTCTTTATATGTTTTGTCAGACCGTGCCTCAAGCAAAATCTCTGGATTTGCGGTCACCAACCACAAACGCTCCCCGGCATCGAGTTTCACACGCACATCTTCCCAACCCAGCCCTTCAATCGGTACGCCAAAAATCATTTCCATTTCTTTACCAGCTTATTGAATTTTTCGCCACGATCAAATTCATTCGCGAATTCCCCAAAGCTCGTGCATCCAGGTGAGAACAAAATTGTCTCCCCTTTCTTTGCTTCGCTATGCGCTGCATTCACGGCATCAGTCCACGATTCAAAAGCAGAAAATCCGATCTTTGCTTTTTCAAATGACTCAAGAATCTTCTTCTCTGCATTCCCTGGCATGAGATACACTTTTGGTTTCAATTTTTTGATCACCTTCGCCAGCTCACCGAATTCCAGTTCTTTGTCATTTCCTCCAATCAAGACATGCACTGGTCCCTTAAGGCTTTTCAACGCAACAATCGTCGCGTCAGGCATGGTCGAAGTTGAATCATTAATAATCGTCACGCCGCTCTTCATCCCCGCAAATTCTTGACGATAGGGCAAACCCTTAAACGACTTGAGCACACCCTGAATCACCGTTTTCTTTACACCAAGTTCTTCCGCTACAGCCGCCGCAAAGCTCGCATTCATCTGATTGTGCTCACCTGGAACGCTCAAATTTAACTGTTGATTCTTCACGCGCAACGCAATCCCAGGCGCTTCTTTTGCATACGCATTAAAATCTTTTGTGTTCGGAAAGAAAACTACGTCTTCAGGTTTTTGATGTCGGAAAATCTGCGCTTTCGCCTCTGCATATTCCACCATGGATGGATATGCATTCAAGTGATCACGGAAGATATTTGTATAGACAGCAATTTGTGGCGAGAGTCCTGCTGCCCCAGTCGATTCCAACTGAAAGCTGCTCATCTCAAGCACCACAATATCTTCCGCCTTCATCTTATCCAAAAACGTAAGTGGTGAAATGAGAATATTCCCTCCAAGCCACACCTTTCGCCACTCTTTCGACGCAGAAAGAATGTCATAGATCATGGTCGTCGTCGTGCTCTTTCCACGCGTTCCCGTAATTCCAACAATTGGGCAAGGACACGCCTTAAAAAATATCGATAACTCAGAATCAAGCGCTTTGCCGAGCTTCTTTGCTTCTTGAACTTCTGGTTCATCCTCACGCAAGCGCTGATGCTTGACGATTAAATCCGACTTCTCGATTTCATCAAGCTTGTGTATTCCTAAAACAAATTTTACGTTTTCAAACTTCTTCAACTTTGTGACATTCGCATCCATCGCCTTAGAGTAATAAAAATCGTATACCGTTACTTTTACGTTCTTTTGTTTCGCGAAATAGACGGCTGCCGCCATCCCGCTTCCGTTCGGATACTGCCCCAAACCCAAAATCATCACATTCATATAGTGAGATCCTTATATAGTTTTTGAAGACGGTCAACGACTGAATCCCATGAATACTCTTTCTGCACGACTTTCCGAGCTCGTTCTCCACGTTCGAGAACCATCTCAGAATCCTTCAAGACCAGCTCCAGCGTTTCACGTAAACGTTCCGTATCATCCGTTTTAAAGGCGAGTCCACTGTGATCAATGAGTTCTAGATTCTCTTTAATATCGGACATTACCACCACTTTCCCTGCAGCCATCGCCTCAATAATACTCGTGGAAAGTCCCTCGGCGCGTGACGGGTGCACAAATGCATAGCAATGCGCGTACAGCTGCTTCAGGCTCTCTCCCGTCTGGAAACCAACAAGTCGCACACGCGAATCAGTCGCGGCGAGTTTTTCCAATCGCTCAATATACTCATCAGAGTAAAAAGAAGCACCAGCGATCACCAAAGGGAAATCGGACTTCACGTGCCGGTAGGCCTCTATCGCAACTTCATACGCTTTATTTGGTACAAGTCGTCCAACGCCCAATAAAAATTTCCCAGGTTGGAGGCCTAACTCCTGGATACACCGCACGCCCTGCGGCCCAGGAATCTCCGCGCCGTTTGGGATATACACTGTCTTCCGATGAAAATGGTCACGACAAAATACTTGCAACACATGCGAAATAACAACGGTCGCATGCGGATAGTGCAATGCCGCCCATTCTCCATACCGAAGATATAACCGCGCTCCAGATCCCCACTTCGTGTCATACCAGTCTCGTGAATGAAACGTGGCAACTACTTTTGTTTTCCATTTAAATATTCTTGGAATCCACGACAAGCTCGAAGGACCCACTCCGTGATAATGAATCACGTCTGCAGGATGGAACAATGCATGCACTGTACTTAAAAAAACATGAGTGATCGTTTCAAGATTCTTACTACGCAAAGCCGGGATTCGAATCAAGTGGATTCCCTTGTATGTCAGGCGCTCTTTATCGAGATTCGCAGAACTTCGAATATAGACGCTGACTTGATGGCCAGCCGCCGCCAACCGTGTTGCAATCTGCTCCACGTGCATCTCGACACCTCCCGCTCCCGATATAGCCGAGGTCGGTATCCCCTTCGCTCCAATGAACACAATGCGCATGGCTTGATTTCTTTGCTAAAACTTGCTACCATCCTACCGCCAAAAGCGTTTCCTGTCATTTTCCTTGGGACCGTAGCTCAGTTGGTAGAGCAGTGGCCTTTTAAGCCAACGGTCACGGGTTCGAACCCCGTCGGTCCCACCATCATAAAACCCGCCATTCGGCGGGTTTTATGTTAGGACTTTCGGGACCGGATATACTCAACAAGCTCCACAAACGGCTTCTGCTTTTCTAAGGACAAGCCAGAACTCTCAAGGGCGAACAACGCTTCGTCGAAATACCTGTCCATAAGATTCTTCCCATGTTCGATCGCCCCCGACTCCTCAAAAATCTTCCGAATCGCCTTCTCCGATTTTAACGATACCTTCTTGCCTTTAAACGAATCCAAATCGTATTTTGTATTCTTCGCCACATATTGCGTGAACACCGTCTTTTGTCCTTCGCGGATATCATTCAACACAGGCTTCCCCAGAACTTCAGATGAAACCGTGAGATCAAGAAGGTCATCCTGAATTTGAAATGCCAATCCCAAATGAAGACCAAAATTTTCACAAAACTCATGTAGGGGCAATTCATGAATTGCCCCTACATGAGATAGCGCAACACCAAATTGCATCGGACGTATAAACGTATAGCTCGCCGTCTTTAAACGCATTTTATCTTGAATAAACTCATCACTCACTTTTTTTCGACAAATCGCATCCACATCAAGCATTTGACCAAGAATTACTTCTTGAACCATGCGTGAGAATATTTCGCCGCCTTTTGAAGCCGCAACAATCTCGGACGCCCATCCAAATAATAAATCACCAAGCAGAATCGCCTGCGCATCTCCATAAACCGCGTGCGCAGTTGCGACTCCGTGTCGCTCCAAACCTTTATCCATAATGTCATCATGGATAAGAGCAAACATATGAAATATCTCTAACCCCACAAGTGTATCAAGTATGCGCTCATCCTTTCCTCCCGCGGCTTGGTAGGCAAGAAACGCCAGATACGGACGAATGCGCTTTCCCCCGGCCATGAGCAAAACGCGTGTATGCTTCACAAGGCCAAGAACAAACGGATCCTGTGTTGTCACACGTAATTCTTTCACTTTTACATCCAAATACCGGGCCAAAACCCGATCGAATCGCTTCTTGAACGCGAGGGCCTGTTTCATAATAAAAGCATAGCATCCCCATTGCTATATCTACCAATCCCTGCTTTAATCCCGCTGCACTCAAACCAAAAGGAGGTCGGCATGGCAATTACCACCACCATCGAACGCGATCTCACGCGTGAGCAAGGAGTGAGCGTCATTCGTCTGATCCCTCGCGAAAGATTCCTCATCGTGACCATCATGATGGCAGAGCGAACTGATACGAGCTGGTACGGTGAAACAGGACACACGACCGCGAAGTACTGCCGCGAATTCGCGAATCGAATCCACACGTGGCTTCGGTACCCTCCTGTCTACGACGATGCAAGCGTCATTCCGTTCGAAGAAGACCTATTCGTGTATCGATACGGATTCGTCTATCGCGCCAACGAGGTAAGCGATATCGAAATAGACACGAACAATGATCGTGACGGAATCACGATCAGGATCGAAACAGAGCAAGATGCTTCGTTTCTCCGCAGAACGCTTCTTGAGATGGCAAACGCCCTCGAGGGCAACAACTCCTGGCGCTAAGCTGTACGCGTAGCGCCTATTATTTTTCTTGCAAACGCCGTTCCATCATCTGTGGCAAAAAATACATGCGCCGTTTCACCCATTTTTTCACAACGTTCAGGGTCATCTAACAACAAAGCCGCTTGCTGTAATAAAATATCTGCAAAGTCTTCCTGATCCTGTTTTATATACAACCCAGCTTGTGCTGTATCAAACGCAATAGCATTCGCCTCTTGATGACTCCCAGGAATTGGAACAATAATGGCCGCCTTTTTCAAAGCAGCAATCTCTGACAAAGAGCCAATCCCAGCTCGTGTGATGACCAAATCCGCCGCGGCATAGGCCCGTTTCATCCCATCCGCATTGAGCAATTCATGGACTGAGTATCCCTCTCGCTCTTCCGCGCCATCTGTTTTTCCTTTACCAGCAATATGAATGACGTCTGCTTTCAAAACCCAACGATTCAATTTTTCCGCTACGGCTTTATTGATCGCACTCGCCCCCTGTCCTCCTCCCATGATCAACACAATCGGACGCGAAGAGGTATGTGTACCCACTCCACCGAACTGAAATCGCGTTGGCGTTGGCAAAAGTTCATATCCAGGAATTTCAAAAGAAGATGTTCGAGAGGAACAGAGCGATTCAACCAAACGATTTGACCAGGTAGGTGTCACATCCAGTTGATGAATCATGCAGGGAATACCGATTCTAGAAGCGGCACGAATCACGGGCACGGCCGTAAAGCCACCCACTGAAACAACAACATCTGGCTGCTCTCTATCGATCAATTGCCTTGCTGCGCGCGATGCAGAAAACGCATCAAACGGAAATGTAAGCCAACGAATATCTGGATACCGAGGAAACTTCGCGATTGGAATCGCCGTAAATGGAACGGCCTCCGCTTCAACGAGTTCACGCTCAGGCCCGTCTGGCGTTCCAGCCCAAATGAAGGATGCGCTTGGCTCTAAACGTCTAATCGCCTGCAATGTCGCAAGCAAAGGCGTAACTGGCCCCAATGATCCACCTCCCGCAAAGAGAATTTTCATACGCGTTGTGAATGACGAGGAATACCAGCGACGAGACCAATCGCTGAAAGTAAAATGGCTAAAGACGTTCCACCGTGTGAAACAAATGGCAAGGTCACACCCGTGATCGGGACAAGTCCAACCATGGAACCGATATTTAAACACGCTTGAATCGAAAGCCAAATCCCAACCCCGGCTGCAAGAAACGCCCCAAAACGATCTTTACTATCACGACTGATCACAAAGCAGCGCCACACCAATGCCGCAAACACAGTGAGAAACATCATCGTCACAATCAATCCCAACTCTTCTGCGATGATCGCAAAAATGGAGTCAGCCTCTACTTCTGGTAGATAGAGAAATTTTTGACGAGATTTTCCAAACCCCACGCCAAACCAACCTCCTGTCGCTACCGCTAATATCGCTTGATTGATCTGATATCCAACGCCTTTTGGATCAAGTTCCGGATGAAGAAATGTTGTGAAACGGGCTAAACGATAAGGCGATGTTTTGATGAGCATCCACAATCCACCAAACCCAAGACCAACCATTCCCACGAACCATGTAACAGGCGCACCAGCAAGTAAAAATAACAATCCAGCCGTTCCAGCGATGACCGCTGTTGAACCTGTGTCAGGCTGTATCACGAGTAAAAACACAATCGATCCAACCGTAGCTAAAAACGGAATCAATCCCTCATGAACATCACGCAATGCTTCTGGTTTTCGCTCTGCCAACCACGCCGCCAAGTAAATCAGAAAACTCAGCTTCACTAATTCTGATGGCTGAAATCGAAATCCAGCAAATGTAACCCAGCTCTGAGAACCACCAACCTTAAGCCCTATCCCAGGGATATAAACCGAGATTAACAACGCGAACGAAAGGACCAAAGCAAATCCAGCAAACTTTTTCCACGTTCGATAATCAATAATGGCAAAAAAGAAAAAACCAAATATGCCAGGAAGAACCCCCAATTGAATTTGTCTCTTAAACAAATACAAACTATCGCCCGTTCGCTGGAAAGAAACGACATTCGTCACATCCGCCAACATCACCAATCCAAACACGAGCAATACCCCCGCCAGACCAATCAGGACTGGATCAAGGGCACGCAACCGCTCGAGGATGGAAAAACGCATTTAGATCTTATCAATTAACGCTAACACCGTTCCGACACCCGCCAACACAAAAGAAATCATCCAAAAACGCATCACAATCCTTGGCTCGCTCCACCCAATCGCCTGTAAATGATGATGGACGGGCGAGGAAAGAAATATTTTTTTGCCTCCGCGTAATTTCTTGCTCGTGATCTGCATAATGACAGACGCGCTCTCAACCACGAATGGCAATCCGATTAATATGAGAAGGATCGGTTGATTTGTCATTAACGCCACAACCGCGAGCGCCGTCCCTAATGACATGGCTCCCGTATCGCCCATGAACACATCGGCAGGGTTCACATTAAACCATAGGAATCCGAGTAGCCCTCCCATAATCGCCGCACAAAAGATCGCAAGATCCATGCGGCCTTGCGACCAAGCGATAATCGCAAACGCCGCAAAAGATGAGAGAAGCGTTCCGCCAGCGAGCCCATCCAAACCATCCGTGACATTCACAGAATGCGATGTAGCCACCACGACGAGAATAAAAAATGGGATATACCACATGCCGATCTCATACGTGCCAACAAACGGAATATGCAATTGATCCCAACCAAGTTTCGTGAAAAACCACCAGGCGCCAACGACCGCGATTAACCCATAGGAGATTAATCGCTCTCGCTCACGTAATCCTCCACCTTTTCCAGACCCAAGTCGACGAATATTTAAATAATCATCCGCGAGACCCACAAGAGCGGCTGCGAACATCAATCCAAGCGGAAGCCATGTCTGTCCTCGTGATAAGAAATCCGCTTCACAAGCCCAACTCCCTGGAAAAAGCCAACAGCCTCCCGCAAGACCAAATACCGTTACAAAAACCGTCAACCAAATCACCATCCCACCCATCGTGGGCGTGCCACTCTTATGTTGATGGAGCGCAGCCATGATCGGAGCGTCTTTTGCATCACGAATTGATTTTCCCATTTTCGCCTTCCGAAGTGCGCGTACCAGAAACGGCATAGCCAACGACGAGAGCGCGAAACAAAAAGAAAAAATTCCCAGAGGGTAAGCCACGGACGCGAAGGTCATAGAGAGGAGTTGATAACGACGAGATAAAATAATGTAGCCAACCACGGGATCGCGCACAATACAGAAAGCATGAACAGACTCGAAGCGAGAATTGGCTCTTTACGATACGAACCAAACGCAACTAACAGATCAACCACGGTAAGCCCCACCCAAGCAACTGGTAATGCAAACACCCATCCCAACGCACGCAAGTCGTCGATACCGAAGTATACCGTATAATGGTACGCAAATGTACCGCTCTCTTTTGCGAGAGGAAACACGTTCGCCAAATACCAACCGCCCCCTGTCACGCTAGAGACGAGCGCAACTACGCTCACAAGCTTGATCCAGTGATGGCTCCAAGCTAGCTTCGCAGAAAACACCCACGCATCTAGCTTCATAGCTATACGACCTGAATGATCTGCTTCACTTCAGGCAGCATTTCTAACAATGTCTCTTCGATCCCTGCTTTAAAAGTCATCTCTGACAATGGGCAACCTACACACGCTCCTTGGAAACGAACCTGAACAATGCCCGTGTCAGGCTCAACATCCACAACCTCAATATTTCCACCATGCATCACGAGACTTCCACGAACCACGTCCAATACCTTCTCAACATCTGCTTTCAATTCTTCCTTGTTTTTCGCCATATTAAGGCCAATTTACGCCTTCGTAAGCGCCTTGACAAGATGCGGGTTTACACGTAATCTTGCGTCCATTCCCCGAAAAACTCTATGGCACACAAAAAAGCAGGTGGTTCTACATCCTACGGCCGCGATTCCCAAGGTCAACGCCTTGGTGTAAAGAAGTACGCTGGTGAAGTCGTGAAATCCGGCAACATCATCGTGCGTCAGCGCGGTTCTAAAATTCGCGCCGGCTTGAACGTCGCCATGGGCAATGATGACACATTGTTCGCATTGGCTCCTGGTGTAGTGAAATTCTCCGACAAGCGCATTCGTCGCTTTACTGGAAAGTTCAAACTCGCCAAATTCGCCAACGTGATCCCAGCCCCAGTCGCTGCAGCCAAATAATCAAACCAAACAAAAGACGCCTCTCACTAGGCGTCTTTTGCTATTTACTTCGTAATAGCTTTTGCGAACCCTAAGAACAATGGGTGCGGTTTCATCGGACGCGACTTATACTCAGGATGGAACTGCGAACCCATAAAAAATGGATGTTTTGGAATCTCGATGATTTCCGTCAATGTTTCATCTGGAGATGTCCCGGAAGAAATCAAACCTGCCTTCTCAAAACGTTCTCGATACGCCGGATTATACTCAAATCGATGCCGATGTCTCTCCATAACCATCTCGGTCCCATACAACTTTCGTGCATTCGTACCTCCGCGAACATGACACGGAAAATCACCAAGACGCATCGAACCGCCATACTCTTTATGCTTCATCTTCTCTCCCTGCTCATTCATCAAATGAATCACTGGATCCGATGTCGTCGGGTCAATCTCGGTCGTGTGAGCTGTTTTCAAACCCAATACATGTCTTGCAAATTCAACCGTTGCAAGCTGCATGCCATAACATAATCCCAAAAACGGGATCTTCTTTTCACGCGCATATTGAATGGCACGAATCTTTCCCTCTATGCCGCGGCTCCCAAACCCACCTGGAACAATAATCCCCTTCAAGCCCTTCAAAAGCTTATGTGCTTCATTTGGATTCTTTTCGAGCGCCTCTGCATCAATCCAGATAAGAGTTGGCTTGCGTCCAATTTTCCAACAGGCATGCTTAATCGCCTCGGTCACTGATAGATACGCATCAGACAAATTGAAAGAGCCACTCGTCGTATATTTACTGATAATTCCAATCGGTAATGAATTTCGATTATTCTCAATACGACGCGTGAGCGCATTCCATTCTCGCAAGTCTGGCTTTTTTGTTTTTAACTTCAATTTGCGTTCAATCAGCTTTCCGAGTCCTTCTGCCTCAAAATGCGCTGGAACATCGTAAATAGAAGAAACGTCTGGAGCGCTAATGATTTCATCAGCCTGCACACTGCAATGTAATGCCATCTTCTGTTTACGTACCTGATCAATTGCCTCACTCGAACGCCCGATAATAAAATCCGGCTGCAAACCAGCCGAATTCAGTGTACGAACAGCATACTGTGTCGGCTTGGTCTTCATTTCGCCCAAATTCCCCGGTACTGGCAAATAGCTCACAAGACCAATCAACACATCCTGAGGTTGATCATGTTGAAGAATACGAGCCGCCTCCAAAAAGAGAATGTTTTGGTATTCCCCCACCGTCCCTCCAATTTCAATCACGGTCACATCCGCATTATGATGTTCGGCGGCTGCTTTTATGCGACTAATCACCTCTTCAGGAACATGCGGAACAACCTCAACTGTTTTACCGCCATATCCCAATGCGCGCTCACGCTGAATCACACTCAAATACACACGACCCGTAGTCATGTAGTTAACCTTCAAAATATCTTCATCTAAAAAACGTTCATAGTTTCCGATGTCCTGATCTGTCTCATCTCCATCACGAGTTACGAATACTTCTCCATGCTCAATCGGATTCATCGTTCCCGCATCCACGTTAATATATGGATCAATCTTCACCGCCGTCACACGCAGGCCTCGTGCCTTCATGATCGCACCAATCGATGCGCTCGCAACCCCCTTCCCGACACCAGACATAACGCCACCCGCGATAAATACGAATGTACGTCGATGTTTTGCCATAAGATGCACCCATCATACGCCTCATGTACGGAATACAAAAGCGGGGTCAAGCCCCGCTCTATGCTCCGTACCGTCTTTGTCGTGTCGCGTACTCCGCAAATGCCTCATCAATGTCACTTTCTTCTAATGCTGGCCAGTTCTTTTTGATCCAATAAAGTTCACTATACGCCGCCTCCCACAACAAAAATCCGGATAATCGCTCTTCTCCACTTGTTCGAATGATCAGATCAGGATCTGGCATATTCGGCCAATAGAGACGCTTACTGATCGATCCTTCATCAATAGCCTCTGGGGCAATCCCTTCACGGACAATTTCACGGACCACATCCACGATCTCCGCGCGACCGCCATACCCAAGACAAATAGCAAACGTCATGACCGAAAACTCTTTTGTTGCTGCCTCCGCCTTATCAATCAATTCGAGAATCTTCGAAGAGAATCCATCACGGCGACCAAGTACACGAAGCTGCACCTTACGATCTATGAAGTAATTCAATTCTTTATCAAGTGCATGCTCAAGCAAGGTCATTAAAAAATTCACCTCCACTTCACTACGTTTCCAGTTTTCAGTAGAAAACGCATAAACAGTCAAAACGTTCACCCCACGAGCGATACACCAATCGCCTACTTTTTTCATGGTTTCATACCCTTCACGATGCCCTTCGATTGATGCTTTTCCGCGTTCCTTAGCCCAACGACGATTGCCATCCATAATCATGGCGACATGCGAAGGAATGAGAGCGGGTGGGTTAGGCATAGCTGGAGACAATAGCCGTCAGGATACACAAAAAATACAAGTTTCGTCAACGCTTAGGAATCTCAATAACGATCACGGAAATATCGTCTTTTCCTTTTGTCCGTGGACTTATCGATGAGTAGTCTGCACGAGCCACCCCAGCAAAAGCAAGCCGTTCTGCCGAATTGCCACCTGAACTCGCTTCATGAGCAAGAACCAGATCTATCCCCATATACGCCTCCATATCTCCTCGAAGAACAGCTGCCTGCTCTTGTCGTGTGAGCCCCTCGACTCCATCAGACGCCAATACCAACTTAGTCCCCGGAGGCAGCTCAGCTTCAAAAAAATCAGCGCGAGGACTATATCCGAAAGAACTCACTACCATGTTCCGATAATAAAAACTATGTTTCCGTTGTCCGATTGCCTCATCACCATCAAAATATTCTTTCACGAGTTTTACACCTACAATATCTCGAAGATATTCAACATCTTCTCGTAGAATAGCTATATACTCAGGCCATACGGCATCCTTTTCAAGAACGGAGAGCAAATAATCAAACTGCTGACTTGATTCCAGCTCATCCAGTGTGGATTGAATCCGTAAAGCTCCCTCTTGACCAACTCCAATAATATCTCGAGTTTGATGCAATAAAGGATGGCTATCCAGCGTTAGCGCATCCAATCTCCCGTCTGTTTGCTGAATATATGCACGACTATCTCCCACACTTGCCCCGACGACCATCCAGCGTTTATCAAGCATTTTCACCGATCGTGTAATAACTCCCGTTGAAGCCATGTGTGCATGCTCTGGCTGTGCATCACGTTGCACGACTACTTGCGCATGAATCATACGGACCAGCTTCTTCATAAGCTCCATCTCTTTTTCCAAACCTGCTGCAACGTCCCTCACCTCTAATCGATTTTTTTGAATTCGTCGAAACTCATCATTTGTTTTTGCAACGACATCTCGAACGATCGCGGAAGCGACTTCACCACCCGGGTAACCTCCAAGACCATCTGCTACAAGCGCTGTCACTCCATTCCCATCTGGATCAACAAGTTCTAAAATAGAATCTTCGTTTGGCTGCTTCTCATTTTTAGGAATAGAAACAGCAAAAACTTTTGGTTCGTCCTCTCTCACTTCAAAAGGATTGCGAGGAGCCGGAATCGTCGGTATTTCTGAAAACGGTTTTTCACCCATGTGATGAGTTTATCACGATAGACAAAACTCGAAAAAAGACCTATCTTGGGCCGCATGCAAATCATAGACGGAAAAGCCCTCGCCGCCTCCATTCGCGAGGATGTTCTGCGCTCCGTAGCAGCCCTTCCTCGGCCGCCACGTTTGAATGTCATGATTGTGGGCGGTGATGCCGCTTCACATCTATACGTATCACTAAAGAAACAAGCAGCAGAACAAGCCGGTATTCTTGTGGCAGTCCACGGATTCGATAGCCCCGTCACTCAGCAAGAACTTGAAGCAACCATCGATACTTGGAATGCTGATGCAGAAGTTGATGCAATTCTCATTCAGCTCCCCCTCCCTCGTGAATTTGATGCGGACGGACTTGTTGCTCGCATACTCCCAACGAAAGACGTTGACGGTTTTCATCCTAATAGCACGGTCGTTTCACCAGTTCATGAAGGTATTCTTCGTTTGATTGCTCAGACAGACATCAAACTGCCAGGTAGTCAGATTGCTGTTCTCGCGAACTCGAAAATTTTCGCTGATCCTCTTACTCGTCTTCTCTCTATCGGAGGCGCGTCAGTCGATCAACTTGATCCTGATCACCTAAACCATGCACTACTTAAAGAGGCAGACGTGGTGATCACCGCTATTGGCCGTCTTGCATTTGTTCATCCAAGCCTCACCAAAGACGGTGCCGTTATTATTGATGTTGGCACAAACAAAAACGACGAAGGGAAAACGCGTGGTGACGCAGATTTTGAAGCATACAAAAATACTGACTGCTGGGTCACGCCCGTTCCTGGTGGTGTCGGTCCTATGACGATTGCTCTCCTTCTCCGGAATGTCGTTCTGCTTGCAAGTACCCGCACGTAACACCAATCGCGTACACCAAATACATCAAAAGACTGCGCGAAGAAATAAGTTGAGTCATTAAATCCGTGGTCGGACCTTTTAGGGCAAGCGCAAGACCTACCTCAAGCAGCAATCCAGTACCAACCAAAATCACAAAAACGAGAGCTGCATGTCCCCAACCAGCTGCGCGACGTTGCATAACCCACCACGTTGCTAAAAACATGGTTGTAAACTGTAGAAGAAATGCGAGCGCATCAGAAGTCCAAAGCGGCAAAGGACTTACATCAAAATGCAAGAGCATCACAATACCCGTGTACATGAACAATAATCGGAATGGCGTTGCTACCACCGAACGTAAAACGAGACGAGTGTTCAAGTTCATAGAGAATCTCTGGTGAATAGATGCGAAACAATTCCGAACACATACACACCTATCAATGCTGCACACAAAGCTGTTCCTGCGATATGTTTGAAATGATTACGCTGATGGAACATGGCTTTATAGGCGATCAAACAAATCACAAGAGAATTCGTTCCTACAAATACCGCACCAATAAATCCGATTGTAGAAAGAAAATCACGAGATAAAATCGCAAGCAGACACACAGGGGTGAGCAAGGCTACCGAAGAAGCGATCCAAGGCTTCCACGAAAAATCACGAGTAAATGTTGCACGCAAGTCTTCTGCGGTAATCATGTATACGGTCGCAACCGCAAGGAATCCAAGCAATGGAATAATCAACCCTGTCCCAGACGGTAAAATCGAAGCAAGATCAGCAGCGGTTCGAATCGGATATCCGTGCGCCGCGAAATACATGGTCACACCAAAAGTCCAACACAAAAGAGCAGAAAGAATCGTGCCACCTGCTACCGCCCAATAGGTATCAGGTCGACGACGACCTGCAATCTCCACGATCTCCCCTATTCCAGAAACACCCGACAGTGCAAACAAGAACACACCAAAAGGCAAAAACCATGTAGAGAGATCTTGGCTCGCTTGAAAAGATACCGTCACCAATGGAACCGCAAGAATAACAGAAAGTAATAAGACTAAAATTTTGGCCGATGAAAGAACAGATTCGACTTTCGCTACAGTTTTCAACCCAAACACAACTGTTGCCGCACCCGCAACCCAGAATAATAGCTGCCAAAACGTAACTGGAAGCTGAACGCCAGCAGATCGAGCAAGTACATCTAAAAATTCACCGCCTAAAATCAAATATGCATAATTCGCTCCAAGCACATGAAGCGGGTACGTGACTGCCGTTAGCTGAAACGCAAATTCCCCCAATCCATGTCGAGCAAGACCAGACAAGCGATGATTTCCACGAACAACAAGCAGCTGTTCCGCATACAAAAGATGCGTAAGCGTCACCACAATCGCCAATCCAAAGAACAATAAAGTCCCAGGAATAAAGCCCACACGAGAAAAGGCGGCTGGTAAACCAAAAATACCAGCACCAATCACCGTGCCGACCATGGACAGAGATGCGCGCACCAAAGAACGTGAACGAAGGGACATTTGTCGAATAGTATAGCAGATTCACTCACGGTTTGACGATGACTTCCGCGTGCGACAAGCTTCACGCCATATGGCCATCTTAGAACGCTTGACTCCCCAGAACCTCGAAGCGGAGATGTCGTTTTTAGGATCTTTGCTTTTAGACAAAGACGCCATCATTAAAGTTGCAGACATGCTGTCTCCAGAAGACTTCTATCTCGACAAGCATCGTCGCGTGTTTGAGGGCATGCTCGATCTCTATCGCCGTAATGAACCGATCGATCTTCTCTCCCTCGGAAATCGCCTCCAAGAAAAAGACGAGCTCGAATCCATTGGCGGCCGCGCCGAGTTGATCGGCCTTACAAACGTTGTTCCGACCGCAAGTCACGTCGTCCATTACGGAGAAATCATCCAAAAGAAAGCGACCCTGCGACGCATGCTCCAAGCTGCGTCAGATATCACCGCGCTCGGATACGAACAAGCGGAAGATGTAGAAGCCCTCCTCGATCAAGCAGAATCAAAGCTCTTTAATGTTTCACAGAAATTCTTAAAGCGATCTTTTACGCCGATTCGTGATGTGCTTGACGGAGCATTTGAGCGCATCGACGAACTTCACAGAGAAAAAGGGAAACTGCGCGGCATTGCTACGGGTTATGTTGACCTCGACAACCTACTCGGTGGATTGCAGAAAAGCGACTTAGTCGTTCTTGCCGCGCGCCCGTCTTGTGGAAAGACGGCTTTCGCTCTCGACATCGCTCGTGCAGCCGCAACGAAATTCAAAGTCCCTGTAGGAATTTTCTCATTGGAAATGTCAAAAGAGCAGCTCGTGGATCGTATGATCTGCTCTGAGGCGAACGTTGATCTGTGGCGCATGCGCACCGGAAGGCTCAATGAAACTGGTGAACATAATGAATTTGAACGTATTGGCCACGCACTTGGCGCCTTGGCTGAAGCGCCTCTCTACATTGATGATTCTGCGAACGCAAACATCATGGAGATTCGTACCAAAGCTCGTCGTCTTCAAATGGAACATGGCCTTGGCATGATCATCATCGACTACTTACAGCTCATGGAAGGTCGATCAAAAAATTCAGACAATCGCGTTCAAGAAATTGCCGAAATCACACGTGGATTAAAATCCATTGCTCGTGAATTAAATATTCCTGTCGTTGCTCTCTCTCAGCTCGCTCGTTCCGTGGAGTTACAGAAGCCTGCCATTCCTCGTCTCGCTCACTTGCGCGAATCCGGATCCATTGAGCAAGACGCCGACGTTGTCTTGTTCATCTATCGTAAGGCAGCCGATAAAAACTATCGCCCAGAAGATTTGTCACCAGACGAAGTAAACCTTGCAGAGATTCACATCGCTAAACATCGTAACGGCCCAACGGGAATGGTCAGACTCTACTTCGATGCCACGCGTGCCAGCTTCAAAAATCTCTCAAAACCGAATATGATTGCCGGCGCCCCGATGCCACCAGCTATGGCTGGTCCATCTGGCGGTGGAGCTCTTCCGCCTGGAGTTCCAAACCCAAGCATGGGAACAGGCGTGCCATTCTAAACAATGTCACGCTAAGAATATTCTATTCCAAACCCAGGGACATCCCCACTCCGACCCTAGGACTACCCCCACTCGGAACCTGGGACCTTAACTCCTCCTACCCTAGGACCATAACTCCTCCGGCTCCTCTTGTACTCAAGAGGAGTGCAATATGATCGAAGGGTATGCCTCCCTCTTGAGTACAAGAGGGAACGAGGGAGTTAATCCCCTGGGCGAGGGAGTTAATCGGTGGTACCCGTGAGTTAATCGGTGGTACCCATGAGTGAATCACCGACACGTCGGAGTTAATCGGAATAATCGGAATAAATAGAAATTACAATCACTCGTTTGACGTTTCACGTTTCAAGCTTCAAGATTCACGTAATATGTTCAACAAACTCAAACAGTTCAAAGACATCAAAGATAAAGCAAAAAGTATTCAGACCGCACTCGCCCAGGAATCAGCCGAAGGAACGGCTGGTTGGGGCAAGGTAAAAGTGAAGATCGACGGCAACCAACAAGTATTGGATGTTTCGATTGATCCATCTTGTATGGAAGACCGTGCAAAACTCGAAAGCATGATCAAAGAGGCAACCAATGATGCCATTAAAAAGATTCAACAAGTCATGTCCACAAAACTAAAGGACATTGGTGGTCTTGATCTCGCAAACGAGTTAGGTGATTTGATGAAGCAATAATCCATGGCCAGCCTCCCTGAACCGATTCAAAATGCGGCAGCCGCATTTGACTCCTTACCCGGAGTCGGTCCGAGGGCGGCTTTACGGTATGCGTATTGGCTCGTAACTCAACCAAAAGAAAACATCGAGCGCTTTGCACGCAGCCTCCAGGTATTAGCTCAGAACGTGCGCCATTGCGATGTATGCGGGCAGTGGTCAGATCGCTCTCCTTGTTCGATCTGCGCCGATCCAAAGCGTGATGCGAGCTCCATCGCAGTCGTCGCCTCCAGTCCAGACATCAAAACAATCGAAGAGACAGGCGTCTTTAAAGGCACCTACCATGTCCTCGGAGGCACCATTGATCCAATCGAGGGTCGCACACCCGACAAGCTTCGTATCCCACAATTAATTGCTCGTGCTCAGATGCCTATCGTTAAAGAGATCATTCTCGCTCTCGACACCGATGTCCCAGGCGATGTAACCGCGCTCTACATCAAAAAACAGTTAGCGAACTTCCCCATCAAAATCATGCGCCTCGCACGTGGTCTCCCTACCGGTTCAGCGCTTGAGTACGCAGATGCCCACACCCTGGCAGACGCACTCCAAAATCGAAAAGAAACATAAACCCCACCAATTGGTGGGGTTTATCGATTATGCAACTTTGGTGATCTTTACCTTGGTGAAGCACTGACGGTGTCCGACGCGGCGTGTGTAGCGGCTCTTTGCCTTGTACTTCACAACCTCGACTTTCTTGGCGCGACCATGTGCGACGACCTCAGCGCTTGCCATACCCGTGAGCATTGGCGTGCCAGCAACAACCTTGTCGCCGTCTGCGGTCATGAGAACCTCAAACTGGACGACTTCGCCCAACTTGGCCTCAAGCTTCTCAATAGAGATGACATCGCCCTCTTTTACGAGGTACTGTTTGCCACCGGTTTTTATTACAGCAATCATAGGTTTTTTGGAATGGCCCAAAGCTTACAGAATTCGAAAAAACATGTCAATAGACAGCCATTTACCGATATAAAATGACCCGCCGAAGCTCAGCAGAGCGTAGGCGGGCTAGTTAGACCACTGACCGATATACTCACGAGCCAGCTCATCCAGCAAAGGCAGGGCCTCTACGGGAGAAGCGACTCTGCGCTTACAGCACAGCTTAAGCAGGTGGAACCGGAAGGCCGAGAGCATCACGCGACCCACGTACGGCTCATAGACCTCCATGAACCGGCGCATGAAGCCCGCATCACCCGAAAGATCAGCCCACAGCGTGCTGAAACCGATGTCACCAACGGTCAGGCGCTTGGTTGTCCCATCAGGCATCGCGAGAGTCATGACGAATCGAGACGCATCCTGGTCAGATTCTTGGGCGTGATTTGCCTCGCAAGAACCAACCAAGACGCGAACATAGTCGCGATACTCTTGCTCGAGCTTCGGCTTGAGCTCGGCATCGACACGCCAACGGGCTGGCGCTGGGATACTTTTCTTTGTGCCTGCCGCCTTCCGCATGAGAGCGACGGCGACCTCATCCGATATGTTCCCCGTCACAGGAAGGGGTTCGTTGAGCTTCAGACAGCAGTTGGGACACAGCTCCGAAAGCGAGCCGAAAAACATCAACGTCCCGATATCGCTATCGATCTGTTCGTTGATCCGTTGCGCAACGAGCAGTAAGTGCGTACCGACATTGAGAACTTCTTGGTCATCTGCCAATGAACACCTCCTTGTAGGGTGAAAAGACGATATCTATTCTTTTATGAATTGTCAATCCTGAATCGTATCCCCCACTCTCAACTCAAGCTCCTCTGCAATACCTGCATTCAGTTCCAAAACCCTATCGCTTTCGATCGTTGGTGTGTGAGTCACAGGAATTCCAGATGTCCCAGGTGCAGGTAGACTTGGAGCAATTTCAACGACGCGATTTCCATTCAGCCAAATAATATCAAGTGGAAAATGCATACGGATCATCCAAAATGAGTGGATACCTACGGTTCGAAGCTCAAACAGCATCCCCTGATTTTTCGGCATGGATAAACGATCAGAAAGCCCCTGCTCCAGATCCGCATTTGTTGTAACGACTTCCGCCCAAATTGTTTTACCGTTCACCGTGAGTCTACGCATCTCATGATCCGTCGGATTTGAAGGAACGCGCGCTACACGAAACCACCATAAGAAAATCACCGCTAATACGAGCGTCAAACTTCCTAAACTAATAATGATACGATGCCATGATTTCATAGTTGTTTTGATTTTGATCCAGCCCACGCGCTTAAACCGAGCACCGCAAACAATAACCAACAGACAAGAAAAATCTTTCCTATCGATTGTAACTCAAGAGCGATCAATCCCGTCACAAGAGAGACACTCCAAATAATCACAACTACTTTTTTTTGAGAGAGACCCGCTCGCAATAGTTTGAAATGCAAATGCGTATCATCCCCTTTCCAAATCGGCACCCCTCGTGACATACGGCCAAGAATAACAAACGAAGCGTCCATCAAAGGGAAGCCGAGTGCCATTAAACCCGTCGCGAGTTTTGCTCCACCAAGGATAGATAAAAAGCCGAGTGAAAATCCAGCGATCGTTGCACCAGACTCACCGAGAAATTGCTTTGCAGGATGAAAATTAATTGGCAAAAATCCGAGAAATGCCCCAGCAACAATAAACGACAGTACCGCAACCTCTGGCTGAAAATACCTGACCGACAAAGCAAGAAGCGCGATCAAAAATGCACCTATCACTGTTTGACCACTTACGAGTCCATCCAACCCATCCATAAACTTCATAGCAAACGTCACAACCACCATCCAAACAAAGGCAAACACATATCCCATCCAACCAAGTTCAATTGGCGCTCCCCCAGCCCAATTCGTCACATGAACCACATTCGTTCCCGTCCCTACAACCATCGCGCACGCGGCTACAATAAATAGAAATTGCCATTGAGGCCTCAAATTATACCGATCATCCAGTGCGCCACCAACCATAAGTAAAAATATACCAAGCGAAAATCCAATAATTTGAACACTTAAAACTTGTAACAAAAAAAGAACTATAATTGTCAGCCCAATACCAAGCCCTCCCCACAAGGGAATCGGATGCTGATGAATCTTCCTTCCACCTGTCGGTTGGTCAAAAGCCCCAAAACGTTTTGCGAGCTGTCGTATAATCAAACATAAAATCAACGACACAACTGCCGCAATACAGATGTTCAATAGCCCTAGCGACCAATACTTAGACAACATCCTTCCCTAGAATAAGCGAAAAAAATGAACATGGCAATTGACGAAACGTCTCGCATTTGATGATGTTGTGCGGGGCAATTTCGCCCGCGACCGGAGAAAGTCATGGATGACCATAGTCACGTGACGATCCGGCCACCCGCGCCGCGTATCGTCCATGTCAGCGTCATAGACGCAGACGCCAGTTTCTGTGCTCTCCTAGACGAGTATCTCACGCAGCGTTGCTTGGGAACTGCAAAGCTCGTTGCCGTCTACAACGAAGTTCCCTCTGATGAAAGAGACCTCCTTCACACGGATGTCCTCATCTTCAATCCCGAGCTCCCAGAATTCATCGAAGTTGATGGAATCGATCGGGTGCAAAAGCTCTTTGGACAAAACGTCGTCCTGATCGCGCGTCTCGCAACAGACGTCAAACAGGAAAGACTCGATGACCTCGAAGCTTCTGGCGTCAACATTGGCGTCATGGAGAATGATTTCGGGAGTATCGTCTCTCATCTCAACCAGGCGTCCATCACGGGAAATACCATGCGTAGCGCTACGGAAAGCGGTACCTCTATTACCCCGCTCCGTCCGCTCCCGATTCAAGTAACGCTTAGCATTATCGATGCTGACCGAAGCTTCGAGGACTGCCTTATTGGGTGGTTCAAGCAGCAGCTACCTGGCATCGTGCAAATTGAGCAGACGTACGAGGAAATCCCAAGGCCGTCCGACGTACACCACGTCACACGCGCGGTGATCTTCGACCCGGAGATGGATGACTTTAGACGACTCGCTCCCGCGCTCACCCGCATGAGAGAAGCGTTCGGAGAAGAAGCCATCTTCATCGCACACGTAAATGTCTGGAATCCCAACTCGACGCTTCAGCGAGAGTTACGAAATTCAGGCGTGCGCATCGGCATTTGCCGAAATGATTTCAAAGCGTTCCTACGACTAGTCGAGCTCCTCTCTCATCAAGAGCCTCTCGACGTCATCGTCAAAGAATTCGGTACCTGATCCCCCTACGCTCTGGTGAGCTTCGGGGGATATTTTTTATCCGTGATACTGCTCGACTTCGAATTTGCCACCAACCTTTAATACGATTGTGTCTTTACGATGAACAGCGTTTCTCAACAAAAGGTCAGCGAGGCCATTCTCTACGCGCTCCTGGATAACACGACGTAAAGGACGCGCTCCAAACAATGGATCAAATCCAAGAGAAGCAAGCTCCTCAACTGCCTCATCTTCTGCGCGAAACGCCATACCTTTTTCCAGAATCTGTTTTTTAATACCTTCCAAAAGCAAATAGGCGATCTGAGTCACATCATCAAGTGTGAGCGGTCTAAACACGATCACGCCATCAAAACGATTCAAAAATTCAGGTCGAAACACACCTCGAAGCTCCTGTTCCATGAGTCCCATCTTAATACGATCCATTGGCGTTTCCTTCCTCACCTCATCCTGAATATACTGCGTTCCCGCGTTTGATGTCGCGATCAGGACAACATTCGTAAAATCAATCGTACGTCCTACGCCATCCGTTAAACGACCATCATCCATCACCTGAAGAAACAGGGTAAGAATATCTGGGTGAGCTTTTTCAAGTTCATCCAGCAATACAATTGAGAATGGCTGCTTGCGAACTGCTTCTGTAAGCAATCCCCCATGATCATCACCAGGCCGACCGATAATACGAGAGACGGCATCCTGATTTTGATACTCGGACATGTCGAGTCGCACCATGAGCTTCTCGCTCCCAAAATATTCTGCCGCAAGCGCTTTGGAGAGCTCCGTCTTTCCCACACCCGTTGGTCCAAGAAACAAAAAGTTCGCGATTGGACGCTTTCCAGAACGAACTTCTGCACGCGCACGACGCATAGCCTGACTCACCGCCGTCACCGCCTCTTCCTGACCAATAACGCGTCTATGCAAATTCGACTCAAGATTCAAAAGCTTTGCACTCTCATCGCCTGTTACGGACTCAACCGGAACATTTGTCTTGTCGTGAATGACACGCGCCACATCATTATCTGTAACCAATGTTTTTTCACCACGCTCACCTCGCGCTAGCACGGCTGCCTCTTTCAACACATTCAAAGCGCTTTCTGGTAATCTGACTTCTCGTAGATAGCGTCCAGCTAAAGAGACAGCTTTTTCAAGTGCGGCGTAAGAGAAATACGTCTTATTTTGATATTCAATATAACCGCTCCGACCCATAATGATATGAATCGCATCCTCTGGCTCTGGTTCTGCGATATTTACACGCACCATTTTGTTCCCAAGACTCCGTCGCTCAAGCAATCCCGTCCATGCCTGTGAAGTAAGCGTGGCAATAACCAAGAAATACCCTTTATCCATTTCTGAGGCGAGCATTTCCGCTAAATCCAAATTCCCATTTGTTCCCGCTCCAACCAAAGACTCAATCCCATGCATTACCAAAATAATATTTCCAGAAAGAGCCACCTCATCCAACAAAGAAAGTAAGCGTTGCGGGGCCATAGCCGGATCACCTGCCGCAATCAACTGCGAAACATTCACTGAAACGAGTCGACGATCAAATAATTCAGCAGGAACATCTTCCTCAACCATGCGGCGCGCAAGCCCTTCGACGAGGGCTGATTTCCCAACACCCGGGTCTCCTACAAGCGCCACGGAACGTCGACCACTCTCTATCGCACGCAATAGTTCAGCCATTTCGCGCTCACGACCAATCAATGGAGCCACAAATCCATTACGCGCTAACAAAGTAAGATCTTCACTAAATCGATCAAGCAATGGCGTTTGACGCGCAGTCATCGAACGATTCATCGCCTTATTTGGCTTCAAAGCGGCAAGTTGCCGAAAACGAGCCTGCTCCTCACGCAACTGTTCTTGCATGCGTACCCATCCAGCTACATGACGAACGTGGTCAGGCGGATAGCCGGCAGCATCAAGCACGTCTTGAAGCTTTTCATCCGCCTCATACGAGGCAAGAAATAATTCAATAGAACCTACCGAGCGTCGATCTGCTTCACGGGCCAATTCATACGCCTGAAGTAGCACGCGATACGATTCAACAGAAAGACCAATCTCCCCGTGGTCTTCGAGCGGTTCTCCTTCACGTACGATTTCTGCAATTCCATCCTGAATCTTCTCAAAATTCATCCCAAGGCGCGTCATAAAAATCCCTCCCGCAGGACCCGATAATGCGGACGCGAATATATGAATTGGTCTCAATAAACTCTTCCCCGTTTTTGCTACAAGATCATTCGCGAAGCGCAACACATCCCAGGCTGGATCTGAATAGTATAAAGCGACATCACGTACAAACTGAGGATCGATCTTTTCATGATCTTTCTGCACCCGTGTTTTTCCCCATTGGGGCAAAGGTTTTACAGTATCCGTATACACAAACAAACGAAATGAGAGAAAACACCCCAGTAGGACAGCAAGAGATAGCCATATCAATGAGGCACTCCCAGAAAACAAAAACGAGAGAGTCAACCCTGCAGAACTCGCTTCAAGTTCTTGCGTGAACAGAAAAACAGCCGCACCAAAAAATGCCAACGTGCACAACGCGAGAACAAGATGAAATCCAGCGTGGGTATTCGTGCGCGCTTTACGCAATTCAAAGGCCGTCGAATCTAATTGCGCTCTCCAAACTAATAACCCGTCAACCGTAGGAAGTGCTTCCTCTGTTGATTCTGACTGCACAGGTGGCATGACTTCTAGTTCCATATTATAAGCGTGCGCCCACGTTTAAAATAAATAACAGTACAGCCAACACCGGAGCCGAAACAAACAACACAAACAACATCGCATATCCGATCGCTTCTAAAATAAACGCAAGAAAACGCGCGACCAAAACGACAATGCGCATCAAAAAACTCACCAAGCGTCCAGACCAATCGTATTGTCCGTACATTGGTACAAGGAGATTGCGCATCCAAATAACAAAATCATAGCTCTTCCAACGAAAAGCTAACCTTCCACCAATCCAAGTCACGAGATGCACGACCCCATCGCTAAACCACCACAAAGGGAATCGTAAAAAGCTCCCCAGGAGATCAGATACAAGGAATTTCGGATATTCAACCGCAAATGAGCGCATAGGGATATTCTACCATGATTAACTCCCTCATACCTTCCGATTAACTCACGGGTAATGCCGATTAACTCCATCAAACCACCGATTAACTCCCACGTACCTTCCGATTAACTCCCTCGTTCCCTCTTGTACTCAAGAGGGAGGCATACACTTCAATCATATTGCACTCCTCTTGAGTACAAGAGGAGCCGGAGGAGTTATGTTCCTCGGGTCGGAGTGTGGGCCTAGGGTCGGAGGAGTTTATTCCGCAGACCTACTTTGCCAATGCGTACGAACCACGAGCGACATCTACAAATTCCATATGATCAACTGCAACATATCCCTGCCCCTGAAGACGCGATTCAACAGTCGCTAGCGACTGCATCTTAGCCGTTTTCGCATCAAACTCACTCACCGTTGCATTGAGTTGCTCAAGTTGAACCTGAAGATTTCGAAGCGTGTATCCCTTAGAAGCTGCAATATTCATTTGATACACATGAAAACCACCAAGCGTTACCGTAATCATCATCAATCCAACTGCCCACGAGCGCTTTGCCGCAACTTCAAGCTTCCGACCGACATGTTTTTTCATGACGTGCGGGAAATGTTGAGCAATGATGCAAGCGCGTGACATATTTGGATATTTATTTTTTGAGTGCGACTCGGAGTTTAGCGGAACGCGAACGTGAATTGATTTGTTGTTCTTCTTCCGTTGGCTCCATTGGTTTTTTTGTCGTTTGTTCCCAACCCTCTTCTTTGAACGCGAGCTTTACGATGCGATCTTCCAAAGAATGGAATGTGATAATCGCTAATCGTCCGTTTTCCTTTAGCATCTTGCGACTCGCGGCAATGACTTCTTTTAACGCTGGAAGCTCGTCATTCACGGCAATACGTAATGCTTGAAAGGTGCGAGTGGCTGGATGAATTCTCCCCTGTTCGTAATTCGCCGGAACGGCTCCGCGGATAATGGATACAAGTTCCGAGGTTCTCGTGATTCGTGTGATTTTCCGCGCCTTGAATATGGCCGAGGCGATAGACGAGGCATAATGCTCTTCGCCAAAGTTGCGAATAAGCGTCACGAGATCGCGCGGTGGCCATGTATTCACGATGTCGCTGGCCGTGAGGCCATCTTCATTCGCTTTTGGACCAAGACGCATATCAAGAGGACCATCCCCATGAAACGAGAGACCGATGGTCGTATCTTGGATCTCGTCGGAGGAGAAACCGAGATCAAGCAAGATGCCATCGACACCACCCTCTTCAACACCGAGCGCTATCAACTCACGATCCAGATGACGGAAATTCGCCTCGATACCAGTCCATCGGTCTCCATAGGCTTGAAGCTTTTCGCTTGCGACCTGCAGAGCCTTGCGACTGACATCAAACGAATACACACGACCATCTGGAGCAGATCGCTTGAGCAACTCCTCCGTATGAGAAGCGCCACCAAGCGTTCCATCGACATACACTCCTCCTGGCTGGACCTCGAGGGCAAGCATGGATCCCTCGAGCATCACAGGCACATGAACAGTGCTCATACGCCAAGATCGTGGAGACGTTCCGCGATCGCGTTTCCTTCGGCTTCGGTTTGAGCGGCGTAGGTTTTCCACGTCGCCTCATCCCAGATCTCAAGCCTGTTATAAAGGCCTGCGACCACCGCGTCCTTATTCAGACCTGCGTAGGTACGCAGATATTCTGGAAGAAGCACACGGCCCGATTTGTCGATTTCGACCTCCATCGCGCCAGCCAGCATCAAGCGGGCAAACGCGCGAGTATCGGCCTGGCCAAAGGGCAGGGCTGCGAGCTTTTCAGCAAGCTTCTGCCATTCGTCCTTCGGATAAAGGAACAACGAATGATCAAGTCCGCGCGTAACCACTGCACCCTGTGCAAGATCTGCGCGAAATTTGACCGGGATAGACATCCGGCCTTTGTCGTCTAGCGTGTGATGAAACTCGCCGATGAACATAGGTCGTTTAGTGAGAGTTTCCCATTTAATCCCACTGCCTGCCATTCTATGCCACTTCAACCCTTTGGTCAAAGAACGTGAACATTCAAAAAAGCCCTGTTTTTCAGGGCTTTTCTGTTCTTTTTCTGTTCTGGTGTGGGTAAGTTATTTCCCACTTTACCTGATCATTTCGTAAATCGTATCGATTCGACCAAGCTCATCTTGCGTCGGTGGATTGGAAACATTAAATGTCATCATACAAGCGTTTTGTTGACCTCCCCAAACAACAGGGTCTGGTGAACCACCCATAATAACAATCAACCAACCTAGATCTTCCGATCCAGCGATTGGGCGTCCAATCCATTTGCTCGCGTGTAAAGATACCCCTCTTCTATCGTAGGAACGTGTTGATTTGGTGAAATCCCAAGCCTCAAATCCGGCTTCCGGTGTCGGACAAGAAACCTCGACTCTTTCAGTTCTGGTTTTTGCGTCGACGATCTTCCATTTAGCTCCAGGAGAATTTACCGGCTGAAATGAAGTATCCGGAATAGCTTCCCAGTCTAAGGGAATCCAAGCTGCAAAATTACCAAAAGAAATCGCAGGTCCGGCATCGTTATCACCGGTGGGAAGATTCAGATCCACGACAGGAGCTGCAACCGTCGGCTCCGTCGTCACAGGCTTTACCACTTGCAGCTGCGCAACTCCCCGCTGAATCCCGTTCACACTCGTCGCCACCGACTTCACCTGCTGTGAAACCAAATACACTCCCGTTCCAACTAAAATCAAACCCACTGCTAACAAACCAATAAATATATTTTGAATCTGTTCTTGTTTCATATGCGTGGCATTTTACCCCCCCACAAGGTTAAAAGCAAATAGAATTAGCGATATACATCTTTACGATGACTTATCGTCAAACATATAACGATTGTACTTTCACTTATCTGAAATAATACTCGATACGTCCGAGTAACACGAAAAGAGAACACCCCTCGGTATCCTTTTAAGGGCTTTGCGTGAAGTCTTGAATCAAAAGGATTCTGCCTAATAACATCTTCCTGTTGAAGGTATGCTTCCTGTATTCTCTCTGGTAATTCTTTGAACTGCTTTCGAAACTCATCCGTATACTGGACAATCATAGCTTCGAATGAAGCTTGCCTGCCTTAGCTTCCTTCAAGGCCCTTTCAAGCGAAGCTTTAGTCTTTTTTATATCAGAATACTGAGCCAGATCGTCCAATTCCGACTGCGCGCTTCGAGACATCGAGCGGGAACGTATCCCAACTCGAATTGCCTTTCTCGCCACTATTTTCGTGAGCATAGAAATACAATAGCAAACCAAGTCAGAAAGACAAAATCAACTTCACAACACAAGACTCAATTACGGCTGGATCGGAAAAGAGAAATCTTGAGTTTTAACCACCTCCTGGCTAGCGTAAACTCCGTCCTTTAGAACCGTCTTTACGACATCCGCACGAAACTCATCTACGTTTGGATCTTTTTCAATCAGGTTATACGTCTTATCTGATTCGATACGAAACCAATGACTGTATTCATTCCTCTCATCCTTCTCGGCAAGCATTTGAGGCGTGACAAAACCTTTAATCAACATCACCGCTCGATCAGTTATCGGATCATACCCCCACACATCCCCCGTAATGCATTCCCGAGGAACGGTACTATCTCGATTCAAACACGTCTGTTCAAAATAGGCCCCCGCTCGACCACCCCAAGTGATCTGACTATTCACGGGAACATTCTTTAATTCCTTCAATTCCAATGTATTCACGTTCAACAAAAAATTAAATCTGTTATATATCGGAGCAGATGAACCATTCGCTGAGAAAAAATCAAGCAAAAGATAACCTGGTTGATAATGATTGAATTGACCCACTGAATCCGATTCCACATCAAAAATAATTACATCTGAAGGCGAACCAGCCTTAATCGTTTTTAAAACAACCGCAGGCTCACCCCCTCGCTGAGCTTTCAGTCTCGCCTCGCCCATACACAAAGACACAGCCGTTGAGGCAGATGGAGGGGTAATCGCTTCAGCAAATGGGCTTCTCAACTCTTTCGTCTGTCCTTTACATTCTACAAAAAACGTAATCCGTTTTTCAGAAAATGACCCTGCTGTTTTCGTTTGTACTATTTTGGCATTCTCCCATCCATTTTCCACTTCCCTTGCAACTTCCGTTCCTTTTGTCACAGCTTGTTCTTTTTTAACAGGAGCCTGAACCGAAGTCTTCACAGACCGAAACTGTATAAACAAAAATACGCCAGACAGGCCCAGCATAACGGATCCTAGTATTGCTAAAGCCTTTATTATCAAATTACTCTTCTCTTCAACGTTGTTCATGGACATGAATATATCATGCGAAAACTTCAATTACAAAAAATTCTTCGCTCTCACCTTCCGATGATACGCAATCGCAAAGCGATGCGATTCATCTCGAACTTGAGCCAACAAATCCACATACTGATTACACAAATTGCAGAGCTCAACCGAAGCACGCGAACAGACAATATCATTACGCTTTCGATCGCGACCCTTCACGATTCCAACAACAGGAATCTGCACGTTCAAATGATGAAGCACTTCTTCAACTGCATGAACTTGAGACAATCCGCCATCAATCAAAATCAAATCCGGTTTACGCCATTCACGGCCTGTCTGCCGTAGCCCCGGCGAAGGCAGATGCTTCAAGCGTCGCATTAATGTCTCACGCATACTCGCCACGTCATTAGGACCTTCAACCGTCTTAATCTTAAACTTTCTGTATTCTGCCTTCGCAGGCGCACCGCTTTCAAATACAACCATGCTCGCCACTTGAGATGTGCCACTGATATTCGAAATATCATATCCCTCAATACGACCAAACAAATTCACCACCATCCCCTCGCCTGGCTTAATACGATCAACTTGATCATCTTCGCGTTTCAAAATGGCGACATCCTGAATGTGCTCAAGAAAGAAAATTTTATTCCGCAAAGACGCCGCATCCTCATAGCGCTTTTCATTTGACGCCTTCTTCATCTCGCGCGCAAAGCCCTTTAAAATATCTTCCTTCTTCCCTTCAAAGAACTTTATCAAATCACGAATCGTTTTCTGATACGCTTTCTTATCAGCCACTCCAATACATACACCCGGACATAGTTTCAAGTGATGATAAAAACACGCACGCTTCTGGCCAGGGATACAATTCGTCCACGGAAACGCCTTACGAACCAAATCCAATGCAGCCTTCAATGACCGCGAAGACGTATACGGGCCAAATACCACTTTATATTTTTTCGCACTCTCATCATCAAGATCCGTACCCCGAACGAGCAAAGGTCTTGGATACTCTTCATCCGTAATTCCAAGATACATGAAAGACTTGTTGTCTTTCTGCAACACATTATATTTCGGCCAATAATGCTTGATGAGATTCGCTTCCAAAATCAACGCTTCAAGTGCGGTCGGCTTTTCAATATAGTCGATCTCCACAACCTGCGAAGTCATCTCCTGAATATGCTCACCATGCGGGCGCTCAAAATGCTGTCGCACGCGTCGATTCAACGACACCGCCTTACCCACATACAACACCGTCCCTTTCTTATCCTTCATCAAATACACTCCCGGCGATGACGGAAGTGAACCGTTTTGAATTTTGATGGAGGGAGGGATCATGTGACTCTATCCCCTCCTCCCAGAGGAGGGGTGGCCACAGGAGTGGCCGGGGTGGTGCGAACCCACACTCGGTGGCGCGCTCGGTGGGTGCGGGTGCGTAGAGTGTGGGCTCGATTGGTACGGATACGTAGGGTGCGGGTTCGGTAGGGTTCAGGTGCGTGCAAACGCGTGGGTTCGCACCACCTCTTGCTTTCTCCTCCTCTGAGAGGAGGAGATTCTGACGAATGCGCTGGAGAACTGTATCGAGACTAACGAAAATCTCGTCATTCGTAAAACGAAGCACCCTCAAACCAAGTCCCTCAATCAGCGATTGTCTGTGTACATCGTAAATTCTAGCCTTAACTGTTTCATGTACAGAACCATCCAACTCAAGAACCAACTTCGCCGATGGACAATAGAAATCTACCACAAAGACTCCAATACTCGTCTGCCGACGAAACTTGAATCCTAACGCAGAACTCTTAAGCCTCATCCAAAGCAAAGCCTCGGCATGAGTCATATTGTTGCGCAGCTGCTTCCTTCGAAACTTCATTACTTTACTGTTGAAGAGTTTGGGCATAGTAAAAATCCCCTCCTCCCAGAGGAGGGGTGGCCACAGCAGTGGCCGGGGTGGTGCGAACCCACACTGGGTGGTGGCGGGCTCGGTTGGGATGATGCGAATTTATACTGGGTAAAAATGGGTTCGCACCACCTCTTGCTTTCTCCTCCTCTGAGAGGAGGAGATTGGAGCCCCTCTATACTGCGTTCACTTTTTTAGAGACGCTTGTCAATAGTCCTGGCTCTCTATTGACAAAACCCTCAAACATTGGTAACCAGAGCACGTCCAAAAGACATTGGAGGGCTCATGCGACTGCAAGACAAGATCCTCGAAGATTTCAAAGACTGCCTCGCGCGGATGGGTCTCCCGCGAGAGCCCGAGCTGATCCTCGGCAAGAAGTTCATGTTCATCAGCGCCGCCGTGACGAACGAGCACCTGACCGAGGAGGACTTCGACCCGAGCTATGCCGAGGACGAGGTCCTAAAGCTTCTCGACACGGAACACACGAACCAGTCCTACAAACCCACCGAGCTCGGGAATTACCAGCCGTACGTTCTATTCGGAACAGTGATCGGTCTCGATTTCCTAATCGAGACGCGCGTGGGTAGCAAACCAAGCGGAAATTTTCGGATCTACATTAGCCCTAACCAGACATCGCTCGGAAGCGTCACCCGCATGGCCTGCTACTTCGACGGTGGGGCAATGATCCATTTCGACACAACCCCAAAGGACGCGGAATACAACAAGCTCCATCTTTCCGTCGAGGGCCGAGTCAAGTTCCTGTGAGCAACTCTAAAGCCACCCCCTCGGGTGGCTCTTTCTTATCATTTAGCGTTTCTTCAACACCTCCTTCAAATACTGCCCTGTATAACTCTTTGGATGCTTCGCCACGTCTTCCGGTGTCCCCTGCGCGACGACGCGTCCGCCTTTGTCTCCGCCCTCTGGACCCATATCAATAATCCAGTCGGCGTTCTTGATCACGTCGAGATTGTGTTCGATGACCATCACGGTGTTTCCACGCGCAACAAGACGATGCAGCACTTCCAATAATTTGCGAATGTCGTCGAAGTGCAGACCCGTGGTTGGCTCATCAAGCAAATAAAATGTTTTGCCGGTATCGCGTTTCGCGAGTTCAGTTGAGAGCTTGATGCGCTGCGCTTCACCGCCAGACAAAGTCGTCGCTGATTGCCCAAGCTGAATATACGCCAAACCAACTTCCTCCATGATCTTCAAGCGATCATGAATAGGTGGAATATCACGAAAAAACTTCGCACCATCTTCAACGGTCATGGTGAGCACGTCATGAATACTCTTTTCTTTGTATTTCACCTCCAGTGTTTCGCGATTAAAGCGACGTCCTTTGCACACATCGCAAGGCACATACACGGTTGGCAAGAAATGCATCTCAATCGCAAGTTGCCCATTTCCTTCACAATGCTCGCAACGTCCACCTGGAACATTGAACGAGAAGCGTCCGACTTTATACCCTCGCACACGAGCTTCGGCGGTTAACGTAAACAATTCACGAACGTGATTCCAGATTCCTGTGTACGTCGCAGGGTTTGAACGGGGTGTACGCCCAATTGGTGATTGATCCACATCCACAACCTTGTCGAGCCAACCAATCCCCTCAATCCCTTCGTGCTTGCCACTATTCATCGTGGAACCGTTCAACGTTTTTGCGAGCTCTCGATACAGCACATCAATCATCAATGTAGATTTTCCAGAACCAGATACGCCTGTCACACACGTAAAAGTACGCAACGGAATCTTCACCGTCACGTTTTTCAAGTTGTTTTCTGTTGCGCCTTTGATGATCAGCTTCTCTCCACCTGGTCGGCGCTTATTTGGCATCGGAATCACTTTATCGCCGCGCAAATACGCACACGTCAAACTATTTTTATCTTGAAGGACTTTAGGCAACGGACCTTGCGCAACAATTTCCCCTCCGTGCTTTCCTGCTCCCGGACCAATATCAACCAAATAATCTGAGGCGCGAATCGTGTCCTCGTCATGTTCAACCACGATAATCGTATTTCCAAGATCACGAAGCTTGGTAAGCGTATCTACCAAACGCGCATTGTCACGTTGATGCAAGCCAATGGTCGGCTCATCCAAAATATACAAAGTCCCCACGAGCCGCGAGCCAATCTGCGAGGCAAGTCGAATACGCTGTGCTTCACCACCAGACAAGGTGCCAGCCGTGCGATTTAACGTGAGATATTCAAGACCCACATCAAGCAAGAAAGACAAGCGCGCGATAATCTCTTTCAAGATCGGCTCTGCAATAGATGCTTCTGTTTTACTTAATGTTAATCCAAGGAAAAAATCCGCCGCTTCACTGATAGGCAATGAAGATACATCCACAATACTTCGATCGTTCAACCACACGAATAATGACTCCGTGCGCAAACGCAATCCGTGACAGGCCTCACATGGCTCTTCAGAAAAGATTTCCTTTGTGCCCAACCCATTACACGTTACACATGCACCGTATGGTGAATTGAACGAAAACAAACGAGGTTCAATTTCAGGGAACGCAAATCCATCATCAGGACATGAGAACCGCGCAGACATCAAGAATTCCGTGCCATCATCAAGAATGACAAGGACATTGTCCTCTGCACGATCTAGCGCCATCTCAATCGCCTCGTTCAAACGTGATTGTAATGGTTTATTTCCCTCAATTGGCCATGCAATCGGCACGCGATCCGTCACGACCTCAATCGTATGCTGTTTGTATCGATCCAACGGGATCTGATCACGCAAGCTAAACATCTTTCCATTTACGCGCACATCAAGAAAACCAGCCTCAAACAAATCTTGAAGTAGCTGATGATATTCACCCTTACGACCTCGCACGACCGGCGCCAAAATAACAATTTCATCATTCGAATTGCGAATTTCGAATTTCGAATTACGCTTCATACCTTCCGATGCGCTATTCGTAATTCGTAATTCGTTATTCGTTGTTCTGTGTATTTCGTCAGTTCGTTTCAACACACGATCCACCATCTCATCAATGGTCATCTTACGAATCGGCTTGCGACAAATCGGACAATGCGGATGTCCAACGCGCGCATACAGCACACGCAAATAATCGTAGATCTCGGTAATGGTAGCAACGGTTGAACGTGGATTTGCTGAATGCGCCTTTTGATCAATAGAAATCGCCGGTGAAAGTCCTTCGATCTCATCCACGTCCGGTTTATCCATCTGACCCAAAAACTGACGAGCATACGACGAAAGAGATTCCACGTAACGACGTTGCCCCTCGGCGAATATCGTATCAAACGCCAAAGAAGATTTGCCTGAACCAGACAAACCCGTAAACACAATCATCTTATTGCGCGGCAACTCAAGGTTGAGATTCTTGAGATTGTGCTCGCGCGCGCCCTTGATAATTATTTTATCTTGCATAGGTTAACTGTTTCTCTTGCCATGCATTAGCATCTCCATGGCATGTTCTAATGAACCAGCATTTTGAATCTTTCCGCCATTCACAAAGAAGATACTGTCAGCATTTTCGATTGTATTCAAGCGATGCGCGATAATCACCCGCGTCGTCGTACGTGGGAGTTTCTGTAATGTCTCTTCAAGAAGCTGTTCCGTGACCGTATCAATATTTGCCGTCGCCTCATCCAAAATCAACAATTCTGGCTTACGCAAAACCGCTCGCATAAACGCAATAAGTTGACGCTGACCCAAGCTGATCGTTTCGGATCCTACAGTTACTTCCGTATCAACTCCTTGCGGAAAGCGCACCAACAACCCATCAAGGCCCATATCAGAAATGGCTTTCACCCGTTCGTCTTTTGAAGAATTCAGAAACTCACTATTTCCGTAAAATACATTCTCAAGTACGGTCCCACTAAACAAGAACGCTTCTTGCAAAATAAACCCAATCTTTTTCGTGCGCTCTTCATCTGAATACGAACGCAAATCTCGACCGTCAAGCAAAATGAGTCCCTCGGTCGGATCGTATAATCGCGCCATTAAAGAAGCGGTCGTAGTCTTTCCACCTCCGGTCGGGCCAACGAGCGCATAGGTCTTTCCTTTCTCAAGCTCAAAATTAAATGTGTTAATGACTTTTGTTTCACCATACGCAAACGAGACATCACGAAATTCCATCAGGATGGGCGAAGCAAGCGTGGCCCCTATATGATCCACCATTACAATATTTGACTTCTCATCAAGAATTTCTGAGACACGATCCCATCCCGCAATCGCAAGCTGCAATGATTGCCACAACATCGCGATTTGACGAAGAGGGCCATAACATCGCTCAACGAAAATCAAAAACGTCAAAAGCATTCCAACCGATAAAAACCCTTTCGTAATAAGTGAAATTCCAAATACTAGCACAATAAGTTGCGCGATATTTGAAGCCAAATCATACATCGGCCCATACATGCCATTTGCTAAGCCAGCACTCACAGCCGCTTTGTAATTCGTTGTATTCGCCTCTTGAAAACGCGTTCGGAAATAATCACGTCTATCAAAAGCGACAATCACCTTAAAATGATCAAGACTTTCAGACACTTCCGCGCTTAATCCTCCCATCGCTTTCAAGCTCGCAGTCGTTCGTGCCTTGACCCATCCAGATACCAAACGAGTAAGCACAATCAACACTATCGCCGGAACAAGAGCCGCAAGCCCAAGCTCCCAATTCAAACTCAATAAAAATATGGCTGCACCTAGAATAATCACCATACTCCCCACAAAACGCACCAATGTTTCTGACAAAAATTGATTCAACTTGTCCGTATCGTTATTGATGCGCGAAATCAAGTCGCCTGTCTTCTGACGATTAAAGAATGCGATCGGCAACTCCTGCAACTTGGAAAAGATCACTGAACGCAAACGAAATAACACGCGCTGTCCCATGCGTCCCATGAGCTGCATCTGCCAATAACTCGTCACCAGCGCCACCGCAAACCCAACAAACAAGATTCCAACCGACATCAATACACCCGCATAATCGCCAACGGAAATATAATGATCGACCGCATATCCAAATAGAAATGGCGCACCGAGCGTCACAATAGAGCTCAGCGTCGTCGCAATAACAGCCAAGGCAAAATGCTTGCCTTCGCCTTCCAGAAACGGAAGAACTTTACGGTAATTAGGATTCATATCGTTCGGTGCTCCGTTGTGATTCAAAAATCTGCACATATTCAGGAGACGTCTCCATCAATTCTTGATGCGTCCCCTGCGCAAGCACTTCACCCTCCATGAGCAAAATTATTCGATCATACTCTTCTACTGAGGCGATCTTTTGCGTCACGGACACGAGCGTCAAATCAGGATAATTCTTTGCCACATTCGCAAGAATGCGATGTTCCGTGTTTGAGTCTACGCGTGCGGTAAAATCATCCAATAACAATATCGTTGGATTGATCGCGAGGGCACGCGCTAACATAACGCGCTGTTTTTGCCCGCCAGACAAACTAGTTCCACGTTCAGAAACACGCGTATCAAGACCATCTGGCAAGCTCGCGATAAAATCATCTAATTCTGCCGTTTCAATTGCTTTCTTGAACGCTTCATCAGAAATTTGTTGTCCGAATTTAATATTTTCGCGAATCGTTAAATTGAAAATAATACTATCCTGAAATACCAATCCAAGCTGCGCGTGCAATGACTGGCGATCATACGTTGCAAGAAGACGTCCATCGACAAGAATTTCTCCAGATGTCGGCTCCACGAGCCCGGTGAGAGCATACAAAAGCTGAGTCTTTCCTGCAGCCGTCGGACCGATGATCGCTGTTCGTGAATGCGCTTTCAACGCAAAGCTCACATCCTTGAGAATAGCCTTCTCACCGACCACCAAAGACACATGCTTCAATTCAATATCACCCCGCAATGTCGCCTTCACATCACCACCTTCGGAGAGAACAGGCGCATCTAAAACCTCTACCACGCGCTCATACGAAGCGGATGCACGGCTGATCGCATTGCTCATGAACCCAATCATCATGATCGGGAAAATAAGCATGCTTAGATAGCTATTAAATGCGGAGAGCTGCCCGAGCGTCATCTCACCAATGATGACAAAGTGACCACCATATCCAAGAATAACGAGCGTCGCCATGCTGGAAATAAACGTCATGATCGGAATCATGCTCGAGAAAATCCGGAGAATTGCCAATCCATTATCTTGCGCCTCCGTATTCACTTCGTGGAACTTAACCTCTTCTTGAGAACGCGCATTCAGCACACGCACCAATGCGGCACCAAGAATACTTTCATTAATGGTGCGGTTCAAACGATCAATCACTTTGCGCGACGCGCGAAACAACACGCCTACTTTTGAAAAAACTGTATAAAATAAAAAACCAACAGCCGGCACCAGTGTAAGCACACACAGACCCAATTTCCAATCCGTAACAATCAATAACGCACTCGCGCCGAGAGTAAAAAATACAGACGACACAAGCGACACCACCGCCATAGAGATGAACATCTTCACCGAATCCATGTCCGACGTGAGATTCGTCAATAATTTCGATGAGCCCACTTGTTGAACGAATGCAAATGTTTGGCGCGAAATTTTATCCGCAACGGATTGACGCATATCGCGTGCCACTGTTTCACCGACATATGCCTGCAACGCAGAAACTCCGTAAGACAGAACCATGATCACGATCACCAAAATCCCAAAGGTCCAAAGCGTGGCTGTAGGGTCGAATGCCCCCGTCGAATAGGCGTCGATTCCATTCGCCACCAAACGCGGCAAAGACAAGGCGATTGCATTGCTCGCGACACTCAATCCCAACATCAACAAAATCAACCCCTTATAGCGAGGAATAAGCTCAAATATGTTCACTTTTCGTTTTTCAGGAGCCATAAAACAGCAATCTTTTTTATCATACTTTTCATACCTACGTCAAACAGACCTAATTTCCATTCAAAACTCGCGCGGTCTTTGGTCCAAATAATCCAGCTCCCGATGTACTCGCGTTTGTAATAATCTCTTTCTCAATCTGAAACTTCACCAAATACTTTTCTGTCGTTGGTCCAAAATAACCAGTCACCAAATCATCTGCTGACACTTTATAATGTGATGCTAAATACTTTTGCAATGCTTTTACCCCTTCTGATCGCATCCCACGTCGCAAACCAGACGGAATAGAAACTTTTGGAGCCACAACAACTGGCACAACTCTTTCAATCTTTTTCACAACAACGGGTGCCACAGGCGGCACAACCGGAGTCGAAGTAGCCGTCGCCGCTACCACCGCTCCCTTGGAAAGGCTCTTCACCGCCGCGACAAATGTTCCACGTTCACGTTCTACATTCTTTGAATATGAGTGAATGGCCGACTTCGGACCATAACTTCCGAAACCACAATATGGCTCTTCCATCGCTTCCCAAGCGATATCCAAATTATCTCGATATTTTTTTATCGCTGATGCTGCTTTCGCATTTTGAAGATATGGCGTGATATCTTTTTCAAGCCGCACTTGATACCCAGCACGACTCGCCCGTGTTGCTGCCGTTACGCACTTTGTAACCGGCACAACCGTCGCCGCCGAAGCAGCCAATGGCAATACACCAAACACCATGAACATTGAAGTCAAAAGTAGCTTAGGAGTTTGCATATAAGATTGAGATTCCATGCTAGCAGATCGTCAAAATAAACTGAATGTACCCCTGAAATACAGCTCCTTGCCTAAACTCTTTAGTTTCGCTATCCTCTGCGCACATTTCCACGCACGGAGGGGTCGCATAGTGGCCTAGTGCACTTGCTTGGAAAGCAAGCATACCGCAAGGTATCGGGAGTTCGAATCTCCCCTCCTCCGCCACCCACCACCCCGCCCACAAGGCGGGGTTTTGGATAGCTGGGCATCAACAAGAATGTAACCAAGTGATATCTTCATGGAAAAGTTCTTGAATATCTCATACACGAAAAACCAACGCATTATGAAGCGTTGGTTCAAGCAGGTGTCGTGTTGAGAAAGTAATCAAACTCTACTTCACCCATTTCCCATCTCGATACTCCGCAATCTCTTCTGCGCCACATAAATCATCCGCCGCGAAATCAGCACTCATATAGTCAATCTTGATAATAACCGTTCTTGAGAGCGCGTTTTTGTGTGCGCCCTTGATCACATATTGATATCCGACATCACTCCCAACTTTTCGTAGATACGATTCAAGTAACACCCCGTCGTGGCTAAGCACACGTTCGGTAGTGTCCCAACCTTCAGAACCGACGATTTCCAGAACAGCCGCGATCACCTCATCCTCTGTAAAAATACGCTCCCCTTCCCATTCTCTTGGATGATCCTGCCCACGCGTGATCGTCTTCACTTTCTTCGCCTCCATGCTTGGTGGTCTTTCGCTCATATGTTTTTCAGTCTATCAACTATACACCTTGTTATCCACCGTTGCGTCTATTTACAATATGCTATACTGGAGCGTATATGATTATTCATAATACCTCCATGAAAAAATTCCTTCCATTGGCCGCGGTCGCATCGCTCACCATTTTCGGTCTTGGCTGCAACCAAACACCAGCCGCCACAACCCCAGTCACAGGTACAAATCCAACCGCCCCAATTGTTTCAGATAAGCCAATGAATCTTCTTGAATTGAAATACGATGCTTGCCAGCTCGTTTCAAAGGCTGATGCAGAAAGCATCCTCGGTGGAACTGTAAAAGATCCACTTCGCAATGTCTCTCAGACCGCTGACGGAAAGACAACGGTTTCCGACTGTACCTATTCACAGCCAGCCGCCGCATCCGCAGACATCAAGTCGATCGGAACAGCGGGATTGCTCGTTCGTAAGGCTGCATCACAAGCAGAAGCCTCTCAGGTCTTCGCAGATGCCATGGCACAATCCAAGAACCTCTCAAGCGTTGCTCCAGTCAAAATCTCTGGCGTTGGCGATCAGGCCTACTGGGCTGGTGGCACACTCACCCAAATGAACGTCTTGAAGGGTGATGCTTGGTACATCATCAATGTCCGCGTACCAAATGGAAACGAACAAGCCAAGGCATTGGAACTCGCTAAGCTCGTAATGGGAAAGATTAAATAATATGACTGGGACAGGCCACGGCATCCTCGCTTCCATCGAAGCGCTGCCGCAGCAGGTCCTGATCGGATGGCGGACCGCTTCGGCGGTCCGTTTTCCGTCCAGGAAAAAACCGTCAGAAGTTATTATCTCAGGCATGGGTGGTTCTGCACTTGGCGCGGACGTGATTCGAAGCGCTTACGCCGATAGACTCTCGGTCCCCTTTACGATCGTGAATGGCTATCAACTACCTGCATGGGTTGGACCACAAAGCCTTGTGATCCTCTCGAGCTACTCCGGAACCACCGAAGAGACACTCAGCACCGCCAAAGACGCAATCAAACGAAAAGCGCGCATCGCAGTCCTTACGAAAGGCGGTGAGCTGCTCTCGCTCGCAAAGAAACACAAATGGCCCTTTGTACTGATTGATGAAACCACAAACCCTTCAAACCAGCCTCGCATGGCGATCGGTTCAGCCGCATTCGCATTGGCTGGGATTTTATCACGCGCTGGAGTACTAAAAATAAGCGAAACTGAAATCCAATCACTTGCTGCATTCCTAGGAAAAGCTACACCTATAAAACTTGCTGACGATCTCGCGACACGCGGTGAAAAAAAGCTTCTTCTTTTAATCGCCGCCGAACATCTCACGGGCGCGTCTCATGTGATGAATAACCAAATCAATGAAAATGCAAAGCAACTCTCTACATATCTTGCATTGCCAGAAATAGATCATCACCTTCTTGAAGGACTGTCTTTTCCAGTCGCCGCAAAGAAAAACCTACTCGCCGTCTTTTTTCAGTCCGATCTCTATCACCCACAAACAATCAAGCGCGTAAAACTAACATCAGAGATCTTCGAAGACCAAGGAATTGAAACTGTGCTCATCACACCAGAAGGTAAAACCAAATCAGAACAGGCATGGAACACGATTCAAATCGGTAGCCGAACGAGCCTCTCCCTTGCGCATCGGCATCGTATCGATCCAGAACCAGTTCCAAACGTTGAACGTCTCAAACGAAAATTAGTATAAAAAGAAAAGGAGCTTCCACTAGGTGGGGGCTCCAGGAAGCAGCTGTTCAAGTCTCAGCTGATCGCTCAGCGTCGTCTGAGCGTATATGTGGTCACTTCGTCGCGAGAGCACCACGCGATTTGGCGTGAAGAAGTGAACGCGAACTCCACTTCGACGCTGAAAGTCGTGGCGAAACGCATAGTCTGCCATGATATATCGCAGGCTGATGAGCTCCGGCGATTCATCCGACAAAGGCGGCTCATAGACCCAAGACGAATCCGGGTTTCGAGCAAACTTCGTAGCCGCCCCATTCAGCATCCCAATCCCGAAGGCGTGAGCATGCTCCATGGAACGACGATCGAAACGCTGCACAAGTTCACCCTCGAGCTGTTTGATCGCTTCATCAGTAGCGACGTGCAGCACAGGAGTTGCGCCGAGCTCAAGGCGAAACTTCACCTCGAACTCACGCTCGAAGAACCCTCGGTACGCATCGGACGCGATGGCGTCGTTCAGCTCATCGAGACAATCCTCGAGGCACATGGGCACCAACTCACGAGACGTCGCAAGCTGATCAGCCAACTCACGCTTCATGAGACCGAGCACGCCGTACGCACGCGAGAATCGTCGATGAACGAGCTTGGCGTGCTCCTCATCCTCAGCGGAACGAGGTCTTTTGCTCGACTTCTTCGTCCAGAAAAGGTTCGGGATCTCCATCTGCTAGCCTCCATAAAAGGGCGCTAAAATGATATTCCTATCATTTCAGAAGGTCAACAAAAGCGGCTCTTGTGAGCCGCTTTTTGAATTGAACTATTATCCCTTGATTGCAGACTGAACCATTGCTTCGAACTGGTCGATCGGCACGGCACCTTCAACCATCTGACCGTTTACGAAGGTTGCTGGCGTCCCGCTTACGCCGGAATCATTGCCCGTTGCGTAATCAGCCGCAACACGCTTTGCCATTTCACCCTTCTCGACACATGTAGCGAACTTATTAACATCAAGTTTGAGATCTCCTGCCATCTTCTTGAACAAATCCGTGCTCAAGCTTGTATTGTTTGCAAAGAGATAATCATGCGCTTTCCAGAATACATCGTTTCCACCTTGTGCAGCGGCACACTCGGAAGCCTCAGCTGCCTTTTGTGCCATTGGGTGCAAAGACGAAAGTGGGAAATGGCGGTACACGAGTCTCACATCAGCTGGGTGATCCGTGAGCAACTTTTCCATGGTTGGCTCATGACGTGAGCAATATGGACACTGGAAATCTGAGTACTCAATCAATGTGACCTTTGCGTTGGCAGGACCACGAACGTGATCAACCTTGGCATCAACAGCTGCTACTGGCTTAGAAGGAACCGTTGGCTGCTGCGCCGTTGGATTCCCAGCCGTTGGAGCGACCACAGCAGGAACTGCCGCAACCGCGCCACCAAATACTCCGCCTTTCATCAAACTTCCAAAGGTGAGCGCGAGACCCACTGAAGAAGTCACCGCAATCCCAAGGAACAAACCCGTGAAAAACATGGTTTTTGAACCTCCGTCCCAAAAACTGTTGGTTTCAGACATATAGTGTCGTAAATTGTGAAGTAAATGCAGTCTACTTAGACGACGAAGCACTCGCAAGGGCCGCGTCAAGGACGGTGGACCACTGCTCAGCCGGCATCCCCACATACTGAGTCTTGTTCACATAGAACGTTGGCGTAGCATTTACACCATTCTTCGTTCCCTCTGCTTCATCCGCCATGATCTTGTCATCGTTCTTTTTTGCATCAAGACAAGACTTGAACGCATCAATGTCCAACTTCAACTGACTCGCATATTCTTCAAACGAAGCACGAGGATCTGGCTGAGGAGACCAAATCTCCTGCTTTGAATACAACAAGTCATGCATTTCCCAAAATTTTCCTTGATCCTGACTGCAACGAGCGACGTTTGCCGCACCACGGGCATTCTGGTGGGTGCCAATCAAAGGAAAATCCTTCCAAATAAATTTCACACGATCTTTATACTTCTCGATTGCAGCACGCACACCTGGCTCTGCAGACTTACATGCAGGGCACTGAAAGTCGCTATACATGCGAACGACAACCGGTGAATTCTCTAAACCAACAAAAGGCGTAGATAAAGAATCAGAAAACGAGACATTCTCACTCGAAACAGGACCAGTTCCAGAAGGAGCGGCCACAATCGCCCACACAAGCCCAGCAAAAATCAACGCTGCCGCAACCACAATCCCGATCAGTAACCCCTTGTTAGATGTTTGTTCCATACCGCGGCATTCTGTCAGATGCGCGAGGAAGTTTGCAAATATCTAATGACAGACAAGGCAGCTTTTGAACCTTCCCCCACTGCAATCGCTATCTGTTTCTCTGTAATATCCGTTACATCACCAGCCGCATACACGCCCGTTACATTCGTTGCATTGAATTTATCAACGATAATTTGGCCACCTTTATCTTTCCCTACAAAATCCACAAATCCACTATTTGGTACAAGACCAATCTCGATAAATGCTCCATCCGTGAAATCCGTCCGCTCTCCATCCGCATCCGAAAGAAGAATTCGCTCAAGCATTCCCCTGCCTTCGAACCCAAGCGTCTTTGTATCAACGTGAATAGAAATAAGAGGATTTTCTTTACAAAGCTTCATCAACATCGCATCACCCGCAAGTTCATGATTCACCGACACCATATGAACCTCACGAGCATATTTTGCTACAAACAGCGCGGCATCCATCGCGCTATTTCCCCCACCAATCACATATACCTTTTTATCCTTAAACAAAGGCGCATCACACGTTGCACAATACGTGACGCCTTTTCCATCAAACTCTTTTTCTCCACGAACATTCAATTTGCGATGCGTCGCGCCACTCACAATTAACACCGTCTTTCCTTCATAGCTTCCCTTGTCTGTGATGGCTCGAAAACCCCCTTCGATTCGTTCAAGTGTCCCCACGCGCTCATTCTCATGAATATCAATATCCTTTCGATAGTCCTCAAGATGTTTCACGAAGCGTTGAACGAGTTGCACACCCGTGAGCTGATGTAATCCAAGATAATTTTCTACATCCGATGACCAAATCGCCTGACCGCCAAAATCCCCGCTCAACATGACGGTTTTTATTTTTTGTCTTGCAAGATAAATCGCCGCAGCCATTCCGGCAGGACCTCCTCCGATCAAGAGACAATCGAACATGCCGAGATTATATCACGCTTCACGCGACACACGAACCTGGGATCATAACTCCTCCGGCTCCTCTTGTACTCAAGAGGAGTGCAATATGATTGAAGGGTATGCCTCCCTCTTGAGTACAAGAGGGAACGAGGGAGTTAATCGGTGGAGCGCCTGATCAACCACGCACCAACCAACAACATTGGCACCGCGAGATACTGTGTGGGCGTTAGTCCCCAATAGGTCGCGTCTACAATACGATAAAAATCTAAAACAAAACGCGTACAACCCTCAATCATCATGTATGAACCGAGCCAGAATCCTGGCTTGCGAGGCTTGCGACTCAACCAAAGAAATAAAATACCTGTCGCAAATCCAATCAAAGATAAATATAAGCCGTGATCATGACGCGTTTGTCCATCAGGATATTTCACGGCCAGCAAAGAATGAGACAAAGTTCCTGGATGATCGTGGATCAAGAAACAACCAATACGACCAACGCCACACCCCCATGGCAAACCCCACATCATGGTGTCGGCAAACGCCATCCAATTCAATTTGTATTTACGGATGCCGATCGTGAATGCGGCCGCGCCTCCAAGTAATCCTCCAAACATGGACCAGCCTGGCAAGAACGGATTAATCGCATCCAATGGATTCGCCCAGTAATGCGCAGGATCATAAAACAACACTTCAAACAAACGCGCTCCAATAAACGCACCGATAAACATCCAAAACGAAAGATCGAGAACGCGCTCAGCGTCCAATCCATTCTTCTTTGCCCGTCGATAAGCGAGAAGCGTACCAAGAGCGTAACCAAGTCCCACCAAGACTCCCCAAGTTTGAAGAGTAATAAATCCTATATGGATCGCATGGGATTCAAACCAAGGGATCATAATATGTGAAGCGTGCGTAATGCCGCTTCGTAATCTTTCAATGCGCGCTTTGCTTGAGAGATCGTAATCTCAAACGTCGAATCATGCACGAGTTGATTGCGAAGTTTGTGTGCTGGCCACACCTTATGAATATCTTTGTATGTATATGCAGCCGATTTCAAGCGCTCACCTAACGTTTCACCAGGAATCACCATGGAACGTAAAACTCCATCAAGTAATTTATCTGCTTCAATGACACTTAGCTTCGCCCCCATAATTCCATGGTCAGATGTCTCTTCAATCTGACGCCACGTTTCACGAACTTTTTCTGGAGTCAGCCCATGTAGTTCTGGACGGCGCAAGGCATACATCAACTTCTGAAATAATATTCCAAGGATAATCACGACAACGACACCAATTAACGCAATAGCCGGCCACAACAAAGCCTGACCAGAGGCGGGCTGTGCAATTGGCGTTGGGTTGGAATCGAGAATGAGCTGAAAGATCATGAGAGAGCTTGTTCGAGAGCGTACGCTGCATCCAGTATATCCCCATCGTGGAAACGTGGGCCAATAAGCTGGAATCCAACAGGGAGACCATCATCCAAACCGCAAGGGATTGAAATCGCAGGTAGACCCGCCACGTTCACACCAACCGTGAACACATCTTCAAGGTACATGGCGAGTGGATCATTGATCTTCTCACCGATTTTGAATGCGGTTGAAGCGGTCGTTGGCATCGCGATCACATCAACTGTTTTGAAAGCCTCGCGATACGCACGACGAATCAAAGTCTGCACACGACGCGCCTGACGATAATACGCGTCATAATATCCCTTTGAGAGCGCATACGTTCCGAGCATGATACGGCGGCGCGCCTCCTCACCCATCCCCTGCGAACGTGAAGATTCGTATGTTTCGAGAAGCGTTTCGGAAATCACGCGCTTCCCAAACCGGATTCCATCCAAACGGGACAAGTTCGCGGAAACTTCACAAGGCATCAACACATAATAGACGGCCAATGCTTCATCGGCGTATGGCAAATCAATATCAACGAGTTCAGCACCAAGCGCACGCATCACATTGAGCGCATTCTCCGTCTGAGCGCGAACACCAGGCGTAATCCCCTCTGTCCCCCATGCCTGACGAGGAACGCCAACCTTCACGCCCTTAAGAGATGTCGGAAATTCCAAATTCAAATCCTGCGCAGCAACCGTCGTCTGATCTTGCGGATCTGTGCCCATGATGGCGAGCGTGAGCGTTGCTGCATCTTCAACGGTCTTTGTCATTGGACCAATCTGATCAAGCGACGAAGCCATCGCAATCAATCCCTGACGAGATACACGGCCATAACTTGGCTTAAATCCGACAATGCCACACAAAGCTGCTGGCTGACGGATCGAACCACCCGTATCAGAACCAAGTGCCGCAACGCACATGTCCGCGGCAACGGCGGCAGCACTACCACCCGATGAACCACCTGGAACGCGTTCTACATCATGCGGATTCTTCGTTGCGCCAAACGCAGAACGCTCGGTAGAAGATCCCATGGCAAACTCATCCATGTTTGTTTTCCCAAGAAATACAGCTCCCGCTGCTTTCAACTTCTTCGTCACTGTTGCGTCGTATGCTGCGACGTAATTCTCAAGAATACGTGAACCGGCCGTCGCTAAACGTCCCTGAATCAAAATATTATCCTTGATGGCAATCGGTACACCATCCAATACACCGAGTGTTTTTCCTGCAGCACGACGCGCATCTGATTCTTTCGCTTCCTGCATCGCCTCTTCATCAAATCGTGAAAGATATGCATGCAGAGCAAGATCAAGTCCACGCATCTGTTGAAGATACGAGGCGGTTAACTCTGCAGAAGTAAATGAGCCCGAGGCAAGACCAGCTGCTGCCGAAGAAATGGTTTGGTTTAGAAGATCAGCCATATTAGCCTTTTGGATTTTCAAAGACACCTGGAACCTTTAGCAAGTTTCCTACCCGATCAGGAAAATTCGACACGATCGCTTCACGTACATCCGTGGTCGTAGAGACAGCCTGATCAGCACGCAAACGTTCTGGAAGCACTGGTTCATCTTCTGTTTCTGGGACGTTCTCAGTATTCACGTTCGACAAACGCCCGACATAGTCGAGAATTGGATCAAGCGTGCGTTCCATGCGATTCATCTCCTCCTCAGAGAGGGCGAGGCGGGACAATTCAGCTATTCGGATAATTTCGTCTCGAGTCAATGCCATACTGTAGGAGAATAGCCTCCCTGACGCGTTTGGTAAAGCGCAATTTAGCCTGCTAGAATAAGCGCATTATGTCTGAATCCGCTGGTTTGAATCCGTTCCGTGCGCAGATCAAAAGCTTTTCTAAACAAACAAATCCAGAAGGACGGGCTCAAAAGGCGGCAGAAATTCGACAAGCAAGAAAAGAACGCGACTCTGGCGCTGAACCGCGTGATCGCGAACTCTTAGATGCATTCTACGCAGCCGAATTAAAACGCTGGAAAGAACTTCCCTACGATACATACGAGCTCGCGCATCTATTTTCAGAAGAAAATCTGGAATCGCTCTCTGTCGACGATTATCAATTCTTGTTGCACAGATTTCCTGCGCACATGGTGACACATGTGAAACGCCAAGGGGTGCGCGATCACTACGGACACGGCTCACACACGCGAGGCATGGGATCGTTTCATAACAGCGTCAAAAAATTGTTTGAGAAAAAACGTCTCTCGTCTGTGGTCGGACGTTGGCTCGAAGATGGCATGCAACAAGAAAAAATCTGGAAAACATTTTTTACGGATTGCGATACCTTTGAACAAGCCGTCGAACGCATGCAAGACATCATTACGGATAAAGGCCAATTTGAAGGTGGACTGCTCACCTACGCAGACATGTCAGCCGTTCATCTCGCGAGCGAAGAAGTGCCAGACGCTTATTATGGAGGCGAAATGGGAAACGAAGTGTTTGTTGCGTTTCCAGCATTACATATTGCCTCACAACAGTTCTCTAACAAACCATTAATCCAAAACCGCTCTGAACTTGGAAATCAACACAATGACATTTGGGTTTGGTCTCAAGAGCACAAAGGTCTTTCGCTCGATGCTGCATTGGTATTTCTGCCAGAATCAACTCCTGTAGATCCTGAAACTGGGTCACGCTATGAAATTGACGCTCAAGGAAACGCCATCGTTGATCCAGAACGTATCAATCGCTTAAAAACTATTTTCTCTTCTTCTGCGTTTCGCGATTGCATCCAGCACTACGGAGATCAGCCATACTCTCAATGGCTACAAGAAACCGCGAAGACCTGTGGGCTCACGAACGAAGAGCTTGTCTTGCTACGTTTTTTTCATCAAGCAAAAGCATTATCTCAAGATGCTGATGGTTCAGAACTAGAATCTGTCCTACGTCCATACGCCGGTCTCACCTATCGTCTCGCACAACATACAGTTCCAGCAAAACAATACTGGGAAACATATTTCACTAATCATCCAAAGGCAAAGCCATCAAAAATTGTTTGGTACAACGGAAATCCAACAGTCGCATTGCATGCATGGCAAGAATCAACTGGCAGCGACATGCAGCATCGACCGCACACACTATTCCCTGAACAAACAGGAGAAGCTGCGAACAACGTAGCGTTAAGCGGCTTGAATGAATTCGTCGATGCTGCGGAAGAGGTCATCAAACAACATTTTCCTGAAGAATACGACGCCGCTCTAAACGCTTCTTAATCCTTATTACCCTGTGCTATCCTCATCCCCATATGCAAAACACCCACCCTTTTCGACGGTTACTTGCAGGAAGTTTGATGCCTCTCATCCTTGGCCTTCCGCTTCCTTCTGCGGCAGCCACGACGCCATCAGCACAAAACATGCTGAACACGGCTTTATTGCGTGAACTTAGTAGCCAAACCATGCGCTCAGATATGAGCTTGCGCCTTGGCATGACGCAAAAGTCCTATAAGAAAACCGATCCATCTGGCTCAGCTTCGCTCGCCATGCACTTTCAGGCACGCCAAATCGCCAAAGCCGGCTCACCACTCGGCGACCAGGAAGGACGTCTTTCCCTTGATAGCTTCTCAATAGATGAAGCGATCAGCGATGGCATGCCAGTCTCCCTCGACGGTCCAATGAGCTTCCAGTGGAAACTCGTCGATCGCACCGCCTACTTCCGCGTAGAACAAATGCCACAGAATTTGCTCGACATGGCAAAAGGAATCACGGCAACAGACTACTCCACCCTCGTGGGACGTTGGATCAAACTCGATATCGATCAACAAGGCTTATTGCCAGCCGATTTGGAATCCGGGATTCTCGATCAGAACAATCCACAAATGAAAGCATTGAAGGCACTCGCCATCAAAGCCCCACCACTTCTTGTCACACGTGTTGAATCAAAAACAAAAGCCGCAAACAGTCACGATATGTGGCGCTTGCGCTTGCGCGTCAACCCAGCGTTCATCAACGGCGTTTACATGCTCGCCTACAAGGATCTTCCAAAATCCCCAGCCAGCAGCCGCAAAGCCGCTCTCAAAGAATTAAACACGTCATTTGCAACGATTCGCACCACACTCGCTCGTACAGGTCTTATCGCGGTACTAGATGCAACCGATCAAACACTCACACGCATGGAAGTCGGAGGTAGCTATCCAAGCCCGGTAAAGACATGCACGTTCAATGAGAAGACCTGGAAGGATGTCTGTAAGACAACCGGCAACCGCACCATCACCGTTGCGATTGGCATGAACATGGTCAAAGCTGATGGACAACCGATCATTGCCCCAAGCGATGCTCTTGATCAGGCAGCATTAGAAGCACTTATCGAAAGCCTCCAGCCACAACAGCCTCCAGTTGATCAGCAGCTAGATGAAACACAAACGCTCGTTGCTCCAGGCGCTGCTCCAACCGTCATCGACAATGCCGTCGACCACGTTCTCGGAAGCGCGAACGCCAAAGTATCTGTTATCACCTACTCTGATTTTGAATGCCCATTCTGTCAGCGTATGGATCCAGATCTCAAAAAACTTTTGGTTGATTTCCCAGAAGATGTTCGCTTGGTCTATCGTCACTTCCCTCTCGCATTTCACGAGAGCGCGAAACCAGCCGCAGAAGCTTCCGAATGTGCCGCTGCACAAGGTGGAAACGATGCCTTCTGGAAGATGCATGACAAGCTTATCCAAAATCCAACCCTCCAGAACCGTGATGGCTTTCTCGCCTTCTCCGATCAAATCGGATTGGATCGCCCAACATTTGCAACCTGTCTCGAAACGCACGCACAAGCTTCTCGCGTACAGCGAGACCTCGACAGCGGAACGGCTGCTGGCGTAAATGGCACACCTGCAAGTTTCGTGAACGGCGTACTCGTTGAAGGCGCAGTCCCATACTCCATGCTCACGGACGAAGTCGTGAAAGCAGGAGCTATCCGTTAATCTTCTTCAAAAATTCCGGTTCCTCAAGAATGACAAGGCCCAGTTTCTGGGCCTTTTCAAATTTCGAACCCGGCTCTGCACCCACAACCAAAAACGAAGTTTTCTTGGAAACAGATTCCCCCACATCCCCACCCAAGGCACGGATTTTTTCTTTCGCCTGCTCACGAGACATTGATTCAAGCGAACCCGTAATCACCCATGTCGTTCCCACAAGCGGACCTGTTGTGTCGCGCTTCTCTACGTTTTTTACAGTCACATATTCAAGTAGATGTTCCAATTCCTTTTGATGATGAGGATCCTGCAAATACTCCATCACTGACAAGGCGACCACACCACCGATTCCATTCAACTGAAGCAAATCCTCCAGCTTCGCCTGACGAAACGCCGCAATAGAGCCATACGCTTTTGCAAGATCATTTGCTGTCTCTTCTCCCACATGGCGTATTCCAAGGCTATTAATAAACCGTCCAAGTTCAATGTGACGATGCGCTTCAATTTCTTTTACGAGCTTATTTGCCGAGACTTCCGCAAATCCTTCAAGCTGCAAAAAATCACCAGGCTTCAGAATAAACAGATCCGCAAGTTCAGCAACCAAGCGTCTTTGCAAAAGCTGTTCCGCAATCTTCTCACCGAGTCCGCGCATATCAAACGCCACAACCATGTGAATTAACTTGGCGAGTTGCTGCGCAAAACAATTTCGATTCGTACACATCACCGCCACCTCACCGTCTTTGCGCTTCACAGGTGAATCACACATCGGACATGTTTTCGGCATGTGAAACTCTTTTTCTTTTCCTGTTCGTAGCTTCGGCAAAACGCTGATAATTTTCGGGATCACATCTCCCGCTTTTTCCACGATAACCGTATCGCCAATCTTCAATCCAAGACGACGGATTTCATCTTCATTATGCAAAGTCGCATGTGTCACGGTTGTTCCTTGAAGCTGTACCGGATCCATCAACGCAACAGGCGTGAGTGTTCCCGTGCGGCCAACAGAGACTTCAATATCACGCACAATCGTCGTACCTTGTTCGGCAGGGAATTTCCAAGCGATAGACCCACGCGGCGTCTTTCCAACCACGCCCAAACGCTCACGAATACGATCATCGTTAATATTTACCACAATGCCATCAAACCAATACGGCAATTGCTCACGACGCTTTCCGAGATCGCGATGAAACTTTTCCACTTCATCCAAAGTCTTCAACAAAACATTGTGTGGGTTTTGAGGAACACCGAGCTCCTCCAGCATTTTGTGAGCCTCGTCATGTGTCTTGGTTCCAAGATCAGTAATGATCGCATATCCAAAAAACGAAAGGCCTCGTTCAGCCGCAATCTTTTGATCAAGCTGACGAATAGAACCGGCGGCAGCGTTTCGTGGATTCGCGAGCTCTGGCTCGCCACGCTTCTTGAGTTTCGCGTTTAATGTCTTGAGTTGCGCCTTGGTCATGTAGACCTCACCACGAATTTCCACGCGACCAGGAATACGCTTTCGCAACACGAGCGGGATCGCTTCAATGGTTCGCAGATTTTGTGTCACGTCTTCCCCGACGCGACCATCACCACGCGTAGAGCCCTGTACAAACACGCCATCTTCATACACCAGCGACACCGCGAGCCCATCCATTTTCAATTCCGTATAAAATTCAAACTTCGCCGCTGGTTCAAGTTTCCGAGCACGTTCTACCCACGCATTCGCCTCTTCACGCGAAAAAACATCCTCGATCGAGATCATGGGCACAAGATGCGTCACCTTCTTAAACCCATCAGCCACCGTTCCTGCCACGCGCTGCGTTGGCGAGTCCTTTGTGATGAGATCTGGGTGCTCTTCCTCCAGCTTATATAGCTCGTGTTTTAAGGCATCCAAAGCTGCCTCACTGATCGTGAGTGCGTCGAGTACATGTAGCTCATACCGATACCGGTCAATTTCTTCCCGTAATTTGGCAATTCGGAGTTTGGCGCTCGCTCTGAGCGATGTCGAAGAGTCGGCCTGGTTCATAAATATATAATAACTCATCATCGGATTCTGTTTTCTGCACGAGTATAAGCAACGGATCTATGGAAAATGCCGACAATGGTCACTCGTTGCCCTTCAAGAACAAAAAGTATCCGATAATCTCCAACCCTTAATGAACGAGCTCCTTTCAAAGAAAAACGTAATGGTTTTCCGTACAGCTCGGGTCTTGTTGTTAATTTTAATTCGATGGCTTGCTGTATTTGATTTCGTTTTGAAACATCGATCGCGGGAATATCATCATTCACCACGCACTCAAGATACCGAACCTCCCATTTATTTCCAGGCTTTGGCATGGGAAACGGTGCGCGTTGCATTCTTTAGCCGCTCATCAGCTAAAGCTCCCAATGCAGCATCCTCGTCCAAATCAATCGCAAAACGCACCAAAGAGTCCAGTTTAGCAGATGGACTTATACGATCCCGACGCGCGAGAGTCTGAACCTCGGTTTCCACGCGCTTAGAAACACGAATGGAAGCTTTTTCCTTTACTTTTTCCATATATTGAAAGAATACAGGAACAAATGAGACGTGTCCAAACAAAATCGACTTCTTACACGATCATGAAGAAAACTTACGGAGGACGAGGAAATAGAAAGCCGCAGGCCAGTCACTGTCGTCGATTTCGATCAAATCCAAGCAGCGCCGGATGCGGCCGTCCAAGGTGAGGCACGGGGCATAGGGATCGCCGTTTTCGTCCGTGAAGACACCGCCCAAACCGACTATATAAATCGCTTGTGCGTTCTGCAGGAATCGCTCTTCTACTGTGAGAGTCTTTGGATCTGCATCAGGCTTCCAGTAGTCACGGGCATAAGCCACGAGTTCTTCAAGGGTCGCAGAACGATATCCTGCTTCCTCGATAACTTTGAGGACTTCGGAGTTGGTAAGACGGGAATGCCTAGGATTTTCTGGATGAGCCCTTGCGATCGCATCTGAAATATCAAAGACTTTTGCGACAGAAATTACTTCTGCTTTTATTTGAATTTGGAAATCCTCAATGGGTCGACCTGCGCGATATTCAGATTCGCAGATTCCATGAAACTTGAAATCGTTTTTGAATATTTTTTCGTCCGGAAGCTCCTTCCACTTAGGAATATTCTTTAACGTAACATATTCTTTCTCCTGCAGTTCTTCTTCCGTGCAGTCATAAATAGTTCGTAGATCGGCACGTCTGTCACGCTGGTCTCTGATTTGATCAATGTGCGGGTAAGGACCATAACCAAAGAGTTCGATTTCGGCATCAAATTCGTAGAGGAAACGAAGCTCGTCGACGGAGAGGGGTTCGTTCAAGAAAATATTCTTTTCGATATCGGTGACACGTTTTACGTTAGCCGACACTTTGAGATATCTTTCGGCTCCTGGGAGCGGGCCCAACTTCGCCATGGCAATATCATTCATATTCCCCTCGAGGTTTTGTGCCGTATCTGCCACGCCTCGCACTTCACCAACTACGTCCTGTTCCATGCGAATGGCAATGCGCGGAATGGTAGGAGCGCCGGTTGCGTCTAACGTATAATAGACATGAAAGTCACCACCTTCCAACTGTCTTGTAGCCGTCGCAAAACCCTTGGTACACCAAGCCGTGCCTTTGTTTTGAAGAGATTTCCAAAGCTGTTTCGGTTCTGTTCCCTTCGAATAAGTCACCCATTCCCCTCTTGTTTCCGCCCGGAGTTCCGGGGTGATTTCCCCCGCCGCCTCTATACTCTCGGCGTATTGCTTAGCGAAAGGCAAATTTGCAAACTGTTTAGCCTTTTGCGCCGTAAGTAATTCATCAGCAGGAGTTTGCGTTTCCTTTTGGAGTTCTTGATATCGCAAAAGAGCTTCCGGATTTTGCGCGCACTCGATCAAGTCCTGCGTTCGAGCAAGCGCACCACGATCAATGTCGGGAAACAAACGATTGGTTCCGGCGGAACGCTTGAGAAATTCCTTCTTGTCTTTGTCATATTCGCCAAGCCCCAATATATTGCGAAACGCATAATATCGAAACCACGTTGGATACGGCTCATTCGGGTCGGAAAGATAGTTGATCCACTGATCCAAAGAATTTTCCAAATCTTTCACCGCGATTTCGCCTCTTTGTTCCAATTGTTCTTCTCCATACTCCACCGGAATGCCCATCTGACGAGCGGCTCGTTCCTCTACGACGGCAGCAGCTCGAGCGAGCTTTGTTTTTTGAGGACGTACATATTCATTCATCACCATCTCTCGCAATAACGAGACGGCACGACCGGCCCGCGCCTCATCCGGATTGAGTACGAGCCTTTCAAGTCGACTTAGATACGCTTGCACACGATCCGAATTATCACGAATCTTCTCACCAGACTTTCTTGCCTTCTTCACGGCAGATTCGACCGGTTTTGATCCAGAAAGATCAGGGTATTTTTTTATGAGAAAAGGATTCTCCATATTTATATTCCCCAATATCTTACCGCAATAGCCACAATCCCGCCCAGAGCAAGAAAAGGTGCAAACGGAACGCGCTGGCCACGCTTCCAGACGCCTAAAACAAGCAATATGAGCGCGATGAGCCCACCGCCCATGTACGCCGCATACAAGGCAATCAGCATCCCCCACCATCCGAGCCATGCGCCCATCGCTCCCGCGAGCCAAATATCACCATCACCAATCCAACGACCTTTTGAAACAAGAAACTGCAATCCAAAAAATCCCAATCCGATTCCCATCCCATACAAAGCATTCAACGCATTCCCATTCGCAACCTGTCCAAACAAACCAATCGCAAGCAAGAACAAAATCGGCTCCAGCGGAATACGCTGAAGCCGAATATCAATTATCGCAAGGATAATTAAACAAACCACGAACAAAATAAACATTTATTTATCAACGTCTTCACCGTCAATACCTGAAGCGTGTGCGTAATAGATATTTGCGTTTCCAAGGTCTGTTTTTGTTTCTGTCTGGAATCGAAGCGAGTATCCTGCCGAACTTCCGCGATAGCGATAAAACTCGTTTGCTTTTGGACCACCAGTTAAAGATTGGATATATACTGGTGTCGTCTGATCAGTTTGATCCACAAAACCAGCGGCGCTTAATTTATTAGCTCCTGCTTGGCCAACCATGGCACTCTCCGCCGTCGGATAATTTGCCTTCTCAAGCCAGTACTGGCTAAGCCCGGCGCGAACCGTGCTCACATCAGACAAACGTTGAGCATCGCGCAAACTTGCGCGAGCGCTGTTCAATGACATGACGGCAAGCGTGGCTAATAAGCCAAACACCGCCACCACGATCAACGCTTCTAATACCGAAAATCCGCGACGATAATTCATACGAAGAGAGTATATCATGAACGCCTAAACGGCACGCCCTGCTAAAATTCTGCGCACGTGATTCGCAATATCTTCAGGCGAATGCTGCGTCTTGATGAGATATTCCGCGCAGCCCAATCCACGACACTGATCCACGTCTTCCTTTGATGACAAACGCGACAACATAATCACGGGAATCTGATACGTATCAGATTTATCTTTCAGATCTTCAAGCACATCAAATCCGTCTTTTTGCGGCAATCCAATATCAAGCAAAATAACATCTGCAGAAGCAGCGCGACGTAATCCATCTTCGCCGCTACTCGCGTGCTGAACAATAAATCCTTGAGACTCAAGCGCACGACGAATGATATCCGCGTACATCTTATCGTCTTCTACATGGAGAACCGTACATTCGCTCATAGAGTAAAAGAATCCCACGATAATCCATGTGATGTGCGTGTGGCACGCAAGACACGAATCGGCACCGCGCCCATCACCGGAGCCCACCAATTATCATCATCAGAAGCAACGGCGACCGTCGGGTTTCCAGCTAATGCCGTATGCAAAGCGAGCTCACGAGCCTCCTCTTCATCCGCATCAAATGCCTCAACACCAGCGCTCGCCAAACGCGCCAATCCATGACGCGCAAGATACGCATCAGGACGAATCAAAATCATCAACCCTTCTGGCTTTTGTTTAAATGATTGATACGCGCCATTCCAATCACTTGGATGCGTTGGCTTGCTTTCGCTCCGACGTCGAATCAAGTGAATCGCAGGAGCAAATCCTGCTGGATGCACATCCACGTGCCATCCACTTCGTGCACCAAGCTTTGGAAGACGCATGGCAAGCACAGACAGAACACCATCAGAAACCTCGGGCAAGTCATGTCCGCGACCTGTATCAAACAAAAACTCCACCCGTCCTCCAGTCGGGACCAAGCGAACTTGATGAGCCTGACGACGATCGGCTTCATGCCGAACCATCCACCAAGCAAGTCCCGGCGAATTCAACATAGTTATTCAATATCCCTCATCGCACATCCAATCGTCACCGCAAAGCGAGGGCCAAGCTCTTCAAGCAATGGACGCAAATCAGGCGGAAACACCACACGCGCCCATGGATTTCCAAGATACGTATTCACATTCATCTGCTGCGTCAAAAACTCTGGCAAACGTGGCAAAAGCGCAGAACCACCAGTCAAAATAATTTTTTCAATACGCTTTGGAGGACCTCCTGTTTCCTGACCTTGATACAAATTAAACGAATACCGAATTTCATCCAAAATTGGTTTTACAAGCACGGTCAAAATCGGACTCAAATCACCCGTTGGCGCAAAGGTCTGCATGGACTTGATATCGCGTTTCATGCTTTCTGCTTGTTCCATTGGGATACCAAGTGTACGAGCGATGGTCGCCGTAATTGAATTTCCACCCGTGGCGATTGAACGCGTGATAAATGGAATCCCCGCTTCCACCACCATAATATTTGTGCGAAGTGAACCGATATCAATGATCATGATCGTGGAACGATCCTTTCCAATTAACGATCGGATGACCGCAAACGCTTCTGTTTCAAGTGACACGAGCTCCAAGCCAGCACCCTTAAAAATTTCGACATACTTAGTCACGAGCGTCTTTGGTGCCGCCGTCACGAGAACGCGTGTCGTTGGCTTACCATCCACTTTTCCCTTCTCGGCCTTATCAATGACTTTGGTATCAAGCGCAACTTCTTCCAATGGGATTGGTACAAGTTTTTTTGCCTGAAGCTCTACAGATTCTTTCAACTCTTTTTCATTTCCAGATGGAACATTCAAAATCGATGAAAATACAGACGAAATTGGCAATGCAGAAACCGTACGCTTTGCCGTTGCTTTTGACTTTGCCACCATCTGCTTGATAAGAGCTGCGGTTCCAGGAATATCATTCACTAAAGATTTGTCCAAGCTATCTGCCGGCAAATTCGCATACGCATACGTCACAAGACGTGCACGTCCTTTTTCGTTCTTCAATTCAACCATTTTTATACCGCCAAAACCGATATCTATTCCAAGATAGCTGTTTGCGGCGGGTGAAGAGGAAAACCATGCCATAAGTTGAGGTGATTATAGCAGGTGAAGATAGAAGTTAGAAGCTAGAAGATAGAATTTAGGTTCTGAAGCAAAAGCGCGCTAACTTCGAAATTCTAACTTCTAACTTCTCCCCGCCCCCTCATCCATCGCTTGGTTGGAAAGTGCATCTGCATGTGTATTTTTTTCGCGTCGAACATGAGTGAACTTCACTGAACCAATCTGGAACATCAAAGCCTTTAATTCAGCGAAAAGCGGCTTCATGTTCTCATGCTTCACTTTATAGATGCCACTCGCCTGCTTCACGAGAAGCTCGCTGTCCGCAAAAACCCCAACGGACGTAGCTCCTAAATGCTTTGCCCGCTGTAATCCCAAAATTGCCGCTTCATATTCAGCCTGATTATTTGTCTTAATCCCAAGGAACTTTGCATGCTCTTCAAGAACCTTGCCATGCTCGTCTTCAACCACAACTCCAATCCCAGACGGCCCCGGATTCCCTCGTGCCCCACCATCGGTACGAATGACTAGATGCATATTAGGTTTGAAATCCACCCGCTTGAATATTCCATAATTTTTGATAGATGCCGACCTTAGCACGCAACACATCATGCGTCCCCTCATCCAAGATATTCCCCTCCTGCATGACAATAATGCGGTCCATTTCCATAATGGTAGACAATCGATGCGCAATCACAATCACCGTCTTATCTTTCATGAGACGCTTCAAGGCAATCTGAATATACGATTCTGATTCAGAATCAAGACTTGATGTCGCTTCATCCAAAACAAGAATCGGCGCGTCTTTTAAGATAGCTCTCGCGATCGCAATACGTTGACGTTCACCGCCAGAGAGTTTGATTCCGCGTTCTCCAACGAGCGTTTCATATTTTTCAGGTGTCGCTTCAATGAACTCATGACAGTACGCGAGCTTCGCCGCCGCGACAACCTCTTTGTCCGTCGCATCCCTTCGACCATATCGAATATTTTCCATGAGCGAACGATGAAACAAAATCGGCTCTTGAGGCACATACGCAATCGCCTCTCGCAAACTATCCTGTGTCACTTTTGAAATATCCTGACCATCGATCTTGATAGAGCCGTGTTGAATATCAAAGAAACGAAACAAAAGCTTAGTCACGGTTGTTTTTCCAGAACCCGAGGCGCCAACGAGTGCGATTTTCTGTTTTGGCAAAACAGACAAAGATAAATCTTTCAACACATTCAGTTCATCGCGATACGCGAAACCAACATGGTCAAACTCAATCGCACCTCGTTTCACGGTTAACGCTTTTGCCCCGCGCTTGTCACGAATCTCTGGAACCATTTCGAGAATATCCAACATCTCATACGTATCAGCACCCGCTTCGTAAATACGACGAATCACACGACCAAGGTCCTGCGTGCTTCGAAAGATAACCAGCATAATCCCTTGCACGAACACAATATCGCCAAGCGTCATGCGACCCTGGCGCCAAAAAGCAACCACAAGTCCCATGAGCGACAGCTCACACAAAAATGCTCCAATATTTTGTATGGTGGCGCCTGTTTCTCCAATACGCCAAGTCTTCATGCGCAAACTCGTATGCGTTTCAACCAACTTATCAAAACGTTTTTCTTCAAAAGCTCTTCCAGAAAATAAAGAGATATTAATGCTATTTGAAACTGCATCAGAAGCCGCACCTGTCATAACCGTCTGCGCAGCGGCGCGCTTCGTATCATGAGGAAGCTTCCAACGACTCACCAACATCTGACCAATATATGTCGCGACGATCCAAACGAATAGTATTCCCGCGAACAAAGGATCTCTCATGCCGAGCATCACCATCCCTCCGATGATTGCAACAGTCATTGGCAAGATGCTCCACCAAAACACGTCCGCTAATTCAGCGAATGCGGAGGTTAACGAATTCACACGCCGAACCAATGACCCCGTGAAATTGTCGCTAAAAAAACGATACGATTGATCCAACACGGATCTAAATGAACGTTCAACTAGATCTGCGTCAATACGCGGACGAAGAAAACTCGCAATATATCCGCTCGTTCTCCAGAGCATCATTCCAAATAGTCGAAGCGCCGGAATTGGCAACACATACCACAATAAAAATTCCCATGTTGTAAATGCATTCGGAGAAAGAACCGTAAACGCATCAACTAGTTTTTGTAAAAACAAGGGAACAAACAACATGGTTAATTCCGCAGCAAGAACGACGAGAATAATCCCAATCGAGAGAAAGGGATACTTACTCATGTGCTGCCAACACACGCGAAGAAAACGAACGGTTATACCAGGTCGCATGTTCGGAAGTCTATCACACGCGCTTCCGCTGTGCGTCTTCCGTTCCACTCATTAATCGACATGTTGTAAACAAGATCAATATCCGAACCAGCCGAAGCTTGCGGAAGTCGGTCGCCCATCTTAAACGCAACCGCCTTTACCGTGCGTCCATTCGGATCAAGCAACTGTAAGCGCAAATGGCTGTTCGTCGCGCCCATGGTATCAGCCGAAAGCACACGACACCGCGTACTCAAAAAGACAGGCTGACGATTATTCATGCCAAACGGCTCCATCGTACCGATCGCTTCTGCCGCCTCCATGGTTAGTGCAGACAAAGGAATCTCCGCATCGATATCCATCAAAGGAATAAGATCCTCTTCAGAAATAATGGAGGCGTGCTCCAATAATCGATCACGAAACACCGCAAGCTGATCTGCATCTTTCAAAGAAAATCCACATGCTGCTCCATGCCCACCAGAACGCGTTAAAATTCCCTCTCCAGCCGCTTTTACTGCATCCGTAATATTATAGGATGGAATTGAACGACCCGATCCAATCCACTGCGTTTCATGAAAACCAATTGCAATCACTGGTCGCGCAAATCTATCCGCAAAACGTCCCGCAACCAATCCAACCAAGGCCGGTGACCAATTTTCGTTCCATAACACGATGACCTTTGGATGGGGCGCATCACCATGCGCCCCTACAAACATTTCTTCTGCCTCTTTCATCATCTTCTTTGTCCCGTCTTGTCTTTCTTTGTTTTTATTTTCCAACTCTCTCGCTAACAATCGAGCTTCATCAATCGATTCGGACAATAACAAGCGCAAAGCGAGAGATGCATGGTCCATTCTCCCAGCAGCATTGATGCGCGGCCCAATGCCAAATCCAACCGTTTCGGATGTAATCGATCCTGGCTCAAGCCCAGCCATCTCAAACAGTGCAAGAAATCCTGGGCGTTTCGTTTTATTTAATACTTTCAATCCATACGTTTCGAGCACACGGTTCTCTCCAATCAAGGGCACCATGTCCGTAACCGTTGCAATGGCGACAAAATCCAATAACCACTTTTCCCAGCCTTCTTTAATCTCAAAACCTCGTACACGCGCCTCTTTCAGCAAACCACACGCAAACTTATACGCAACACCGACCGCAGCCAGCGACTTAAAGGGATAGGTTTCCTCTGGTAACCCTGGATGAATAAGATGCCCATCTGGAAGCGCCTCACCGAATTGATGATGATCAACAACGATCGTATCTATTCCATCCGTCTTTGCCAGGGCAATTTCATCCACGCAGGCGATTCCACAATCAACGGTAATAATTAAACCCGTCCCGCGCTCTTTCAACTTCGGAACCGTTTCACGATGCAATCCATACCCCTCTTTATCACGATGTGGAATATAGTAATCCACATTCGCTTTCAATTCTCGCAAAACGGAAATCATGAGCGCTGAACCCGTCACACCGTCCGCATCGTAATCTCCGTGCACGGTAATCAACTCACACGCATCAACCGCATCGAATACACGTGCCACAGCCGCATCCATCTGACGAAACTGTGCCCCATCATGCACATGATCCTCAAAAGACGGATGAAGAAACGCTTCAGCCTCATCCTTTGATCTCACCCCACGATTCCACAATAATTGAGCAACCGTCCCTGGAACGTGAATAGTCGCCGAAAAATCAGCAGGACAGGCTTCTGCTACGTGCCATCGTTTTTCCATGAACCCAAGTCTACAGGCCGCCCAAAACTGGCGCCACTAGAAACAAAACCGTAGCAAAAATCATAAAAACGGCCACGACTTTCATAATTCCTTTTTGTTTGTCTCTTGAAATCATAGGATTATCCACGTCGGAGAACTTTGATAAATGCGTCAGGCGGAATTTCAACCGCACCCTTTCCATGCTCAAGCATACGCTTTTTTCCTTTCTTTTGCTTGTTGAGCAATTTTAGCTTACGCGAATAGTCACCACCAGACATCTTGGCAAGCACGTCTTTGCGGAATGCCTGCAATCGTTCTGAGGCGATAACCTTTGCGCCAACAGACGCCTGCAGCTTCACTACGAACTGCTGTTTTGGTAATTCGTCTTTCAAAATTTCCACAATTTCTTTTCCACGTCGATACGCTTCACTCGTGTGCAATAGAACAGCTAAAGCCTCCACTGGCTCTTCTGCTACAAGAATATCTAAACGCACGACATCAGATTCGCGAAAATCTAAAAAATCATAATTGAGAGACGCATACCCAGCTGTTACGCCTTTTAACTTATCGTAAAAATCCACGATCACCGAAGCAAGTGGCATTTCATAATGCAACAATGCGCGTGTGATATCGATGTATTCTGTATTTTTATAAATACCTCGACGATCCTGGACAAGCGCCATCACATTTCCCAGATATTCTTTTGGTGAAAGAATATCAACCTTTGCCCATGGCTCGCGCGTGGTTTCAATCACAGACAAATCAGGAAATTCTGCAGGAGACTTGATGAGCTTCTCTTCTCCGTTTGTTCGCACGACTTCATATCCTACCGATGGCGTTGTGATAACGACATCCATATCAAACTCGCGCGACAAGCGCTCCTGCATGATTTCCAAATGCAACATACCAAGCAAACCAACGCGGAAACCGAATCCAAGAGCCGTTGAATGCTCTGGTTCAAATGAGAGCGAAGAATCACTCAACTTCAATTTCAAAATTGCATCACGCAGCTTTTCGTATTCATTTCCTTCTTGTGGAAACACACCCGCATACACCATCGGCCGCACTTCTTTATACCCTGGCAGCATTTCCGTCTCATCGAACTTCGCCACACTCGCGATCGTATCACCGACGCGCACGCCGCTAATTTCTTTCAATCCCGTCACAAGATATCCAATATCACCAACCGACATACGTTCCATGGCTTGATGTTTTGGTTTCAAACAACCAACTTCAAGCACCACTCCCTCGACGCTCGTCGCTTTGAATGCGATCTTTTCATTCTTATTGATGGAACCATCAACACAGCGCACATACGCCACCACACCCTGATAGTCATCGTACTTAGAATCGAAAATTAATGCGCGAAATGGCTTGTTCACATCTCCAGTTGGAGGCGGTACATCACGCACAATACGTTCAAGCAATTCAGGAACGCCCTCACCCGTCTTTCCAGACACATGAAGAATCTCCTCACGCTTGCATCCGATCAATTGAATCAATTCATTGCCTCGCCGTTCGACATCCGCATTTGGTAAATCGATTTTATTAAGCACCGGAATAATCGTTAAATTCTGATCGATCGCGAGATACAAGTTCGCAATCGTTTGTGCTTGCACCCCCTGTGTCGAATCCACGAGCAAGATCGCTCCCTCCACGGCCGCCAATGAACGAGAGACTTCATACGTAAAGTCCACGTGACCCGGCGTATCAATTAAGTTGAGCTCAAATTCGCCGCCATCTTTTGACGTGTAATCCATGCGCGCTGGCTGAAGCTTGATCGTGATACCGCGCTCACGCTCCAAATCCATCGTATCGAGCAACTGTTCCTTCATGTTGCGCTTCTCAACGGTTTTTGTGATTTCCAAAAGACGATCAGACAAGGTGCTTTTGCCATGATCGATATGCGCAATAATGCAGAAATTTCGAATGCGAGATTGTTCCATTTGTGCGAATCCTAGGCGAAAATCTACTTTCTGACAACCCTATCCCATCTTCTCCATTCCACTCACCTGCTCAGCACCCTCTTGTACCTTTGCTCGCTTCCAAAATCTCGCACTTGCTGACGCGACAAACTCACTCAATTCAGGCGATTTCAGCGTCCAAGCCGTGATCAAAAATCCAATCGATCCACCAATAGAAGCAACACTGAACTGCAAGGCAACCTGCCAAAATGTACGCAACGGATACATGGTTCCAATCCACTGACGTAATGGAAACCCAATCGTACACATCACCACGCTCGCGAGCACAACCTTCCAAATCGAAGGAATTAATCCAACACCACCCAATGAACCACGCGAAGCACGCAAAAATCCATACAATAAAAAGAATTGAACAAACGCAGAAACAGAAAGTGCAATCGCCAAACCAGTAATTCCATAGGCGCGACTCAGCGTTAAAGCGAGAACCAAATTAACCACTTCACTCACGATGCTAATCCACAACGGCGTCCGCGTATTTTGAATGGCGTAAAAAGCACGTGCATATAAAGGAACCAGCGACTGCGCCGTCAAAGAAAGCGCGAACCATCCAAGAACTTCTGCCGTACGAATCGTGTCATTCCAATTAAACTCACCATCTCCGAGCGTAAGGCGCACGATCTGCGCACGAAGCAAAATAAACAAAGCCGTAGCTGGAATCGTGAAAAACAAAATCTTACGAGCTGCATCTGAAAGCGAACGCTTAAACGCCACATCATCCGAAGATCCAAAAGCACGAGCAAGAGCAGGAAATGCCGCAATCGAAAACGAAATCCCAATCAACCCAATCGGAAAACTTTGCAAGTTGTTTGCAAGATTGAAAACCGTAACCGAGCCACTTCCGATCGTTGTGGCGATAGCGAGCAAAATGAACAGATTGATCTGTGTGACCCCCAAACCAGCTGTACGCGGAATCATGAGTTTCAAAATACGACGAACGCCTTCTTGAGAAAATGACGGCATCGGCAACTTTGCCAATCCAAGCTGTCGCACCTGACAGAGTTGCACAAAGAAATGTGCGAACGCTCCAAAAGCCACTCCCCACGCCAAACCAATTGGACCAAGCCACGGAACAAGAAGAAGCGCTCCTAAAATAATCCCAAGATTATATAGCGCTGGCGCAATCGCATAAGCCGCATAGATTCGAAGCGACTGAAGAACCCCACCAAGTACACCTGACAAACCAAGAAACAATGGCGACAAAGCCATGACGCGCGTGAGATCAATCGTGAGTTGAAGTTTCTCTGAAGAAAACCCCGGAGCAATTAATGGAACAATCCAAGGTGCGAATAATGCAATCAAAGCGCTGGCCGCGATCAGCACCAACCCAATCGTGGTTAAAACCTGGGAGGCTAACTTCATTGCCTCTGGCTTTCCCTTGCGTTCAAGATACTCACTGAATACTGGAATAAACCCCGCAGAAAGCGCTCCAAGAATTACCAAACTATAAATCGTGTCTGGCAAACGAAACGCTGCGTAATACGCATCAAGCGTATCCCCTGCTCCAAATGTTCCTGCGAGTACACGATCTCGCACAATCCCCAACAAACGCGACAAAAGAGATGAAGCCCCAATAATCAAAGCTGCGGCGGTTAAACCGTCGGTTTCCCCATTCCACAAACGTTTCAAAAATCGAATCATGCAAATGGATCGTCTGGAAGTTCAAGTAATGCGAAGATGATACCACTTTCCTCAACCAACTCCACAGCCTTCAAAAATGTTCCTGCTGGTGCCTGACCCCGAATAGCCGCTCCCGTCACTGGATCAAAATCAGCTCCATGCCACGCACATCGCAATGTTCCTTGTTTACAAAACGCCACAGGCCCACCCATATGCGTACACCGATTCACAAATGCCTTGCACACACCGTTTCGTTTGAACGCAATTCCTTTTACATGTCCAAAATGAAAAGAGATGGCGCTCTCACCAATCTCCTCCACCTTTGCGACACGAACCTTTCGAATCATACTTTGTCGCGTACGTAGAGAGGTCGCACGACCAAATATTGCACACAAGCTCCAGCAAAAAGTCCCGTTCCTATCCACGCAAAACGACTATCGTACCCCACCAAAATTAAAGAAAGTAATCCTAACGAAACACCCAATGCATTCGCCATCAGCTTGCGACGTAATAAAGTCGTATTCGGAAATGAGCCAACCAACATTGAATACTTCAAAACGGTCATTGCAAAAAACACACTCCAAACGAAGAAAAAGAAAAATGAATCACGGATGCCAAACGCTAACACTCCGTAGGCAATACCGATCATCGGATCAATCAAGCGTTGGCGTATATCGTTCTCGTTGATTAATTGGAAAAATAACGGCAACGAACACCATGTCTGTAGCATTAACATCGCATACATCAGCGCGAGCGGAAGGCTCTGAATCCAGTCTGGAGAAAACCACCAACCAATTAGACCAAATACAATAAATACGGTCGTAACCATTCGACCACGATCGCGCGCCTGCTTAGGAGTCATAGTGTCCAAATTTATATTCAATATGATCATCACGTAATTCACCTCGCAACTTGCGATCAATCAATAATCGCATGTATTTTAAACCCATTTTTAGATATCCATCTTTATCAAAGCGTCGCGTGGAAACATGAATCGCGTGAGGAAAAATACGAAACACTCCCTGCTTGCTTGCGCGCTGACAATATTCCGCGTCTTCATTCACGCGAATCGTTTCATCAAATCCCTGAATCCGATCGAACACATCCTTGCGGGTGATAATACACGCTCCCATGGCATACGGATTTCGATTCTGCTGAAAACGTTGGAACTGGTACAAAGTCCAATAATAAAATCGAGCGACTGGCTTTTGATTAATCGGTTGAAAGCGGCACGAAGCTGCTGCGCAATTCTCCCGTTGAAAATCAGTTAACAATGCTTCCATGGTCGCGCGATTTGGCACAATTGTATCTGAATCCAAAAAGACAAGCGTGTCATGAATCGCCTTTGATCCGCCTAGATTCCGCTGGTATCCAACGTTGCGCTTATCCGCTTCATGGAGCTCCACTCGTAATGTGTCTTTATACTGTTCAGCGAATTCACGAACGCGAGCCTGCGTGGCATCTGCGCTTTTTCCATCCACCACAATCACTTGCACTCCCTCCATCTCCAGTTCGGCAATGGATCGTAAAAGAAGCGGCAAATACCGTTCCTCGTTCAACGCTGGGATAACAATACTAAATGACATAGTTATTCTTTCTTTTCTCTACCGCCCATTTCATAGTCAAACGGGATACTCGTCATACGACGGCCACGAAGAAGCTGATATTCGCTATACGCATATCGAGCCGCAATGAGAAGACGGCCGTCATTATCCAAGCGTCGATTTGACGTTATCACGGGCTCGCAATCTAATATTCCATACGTATACCCGTCTCGATGCAATCGCTGAATCAAATCATGGTCCTCCGCTAACACGATCTCTTCATCAAATCCCTTCGCGGCATTAAACGCAGACGCACGAACAAACAAACAGCACCCCGCTCCATGCGGATGCGTATGCTCCATCAATGTTAAAAATGCGTTGTACACATCATGAAGCGCAATATCAATCTTGCTATCAGTCTCTGGATGTAAACGTACTGCCGCCATGTCTAACTTACGTAATTCAAATTCCATCACCGCATCTCGTAAAAAGTTTGGAACAGGAACCACCGTATCTGCATCTAAAAAGAGAAGAATTTCGCCGCTCGCTATCTTTGCTGCGCGATTGCGACCCGGTCCTGGCATACCACCCTCAACAACCGCCGCACCAAAAGATTCAGCTATAGCACGCGTCGCATCCGTTGAACCTGCATCGGCCACAATAATTTCAAATGGACCAAAAGATTGATCCTTTAGCGCCTGTAGTGTCTTTGGCATAACCGCTGCCTCGTTCTTGGTAGGAATGAGTACGGAGAGTTTCATTAATCAAACATTAGCCAAAAATGGCTTATTTGTCGAGGATCGCCCATGCAGCAATTCCAGCAGCAACCGCTACGTTGAGCGATTCTTTAACCCCTTTTTGCGTGATCTTGATTGCTCCCTCGCATCGTTCCAAGAGCGAGGGCGGAATCCCCGTAACTTCTGTGCCTAATAAAAGAGCCATGCGATCAGGTGCATCAAACGCCGAAAGCTCAATAGCCGTATCCGTTAATTCGAGGGCGTATAACGGAATATTTTCATCTTTCAAGCGAAGAATCAGCTCAGAGATATCTGAAACAACCTCATACGGAACCGAGCGTTCAGCACCCAAAGCAACCTTCGCGATTCGCGGATCTGGCGGCGCGGCCGTATATCCCGTCAACCACAGCTTTGATACCCCTAATGAATCGGCGGTGCGAAAAAGCGAGCCCACGTTTTCCAGTGAACGAATGTCATGAGCAATGAGATGAAGTTCCCGCATAGGGCCCCGCCCACCGAAGCTCACCAGAGCGTAGGTGGGTTGACATTATGCTATATTTCGATTATATTCTAGTCCCGTCAACCTAGTGGAGGTCCCGTGAAGAAGAGCTACTGTTTCTACTGCCGATGCGAAGAAAAGCATCACCTCGAGAGCTGCCCCCACGATTCGGCGCTCGCGAAGATCATCTGGGCCGAAGGCCGGATGGATGCCATCAACGGCTACGCGAACATGCGTGCCAACGATCCGACCTACACCCTTGGCTACGTCCAGGGTGAGATGGAAGTCACGCGTATGTGCAGCACCCAGAAGCTCCTCGAGGAGCAGACGGATCCGCCCAAGCACGCCTCCAACCAGCCCACCCCCGGGCAGGTCGCGCTCATCCTGAGCGAGAACGAGACGCGCAAGCGCATGGAGGACAACTACTGAGAGACCAAGCGGTCTCTCTTTTCTTTTCTGACGTTTTCCCTCATGATCACCGCATGAAATTTGGAGATATCATACAAACGACCATTACGGGCGTGGATGCGAAGGGCCGCGGCACAAATGGCCCGATCACCATCCCCTTCACGAGTCCTGGCGATGAAGTCGAGGCGTCTTTTGTAAAACGAGATAGCGGCGCAAAAATCGCCCGTCTTACAAAGGTGGTTTCCCCTTCTCCTGACCGTATCCAGCCACCATGTCCACATGCGGGTGTTTGCGGTGGTTGTTTGTGGCAACATCTTTCATATGATGCCCAGCTCCGAATGAAGCTCGACATGATCAATCGCGCTTTTGAACATGCGGGTCATGAAGAGCGCGTTACTTCCGTGATTCCATCTGAAGAACAATTCTATTTCCGAAACCGCATGGACTATGTGGTTGGATGGAAAAACGAAATCGGACTCAAAGAATATGGCTCCTGGAATCGCTACCTCGATCTCACAACTTGTTTATTGCTCGATAAAGAAACACCGCAGATCTTGCAAACCGTTCGTGACTTGATGAAGGAACTTCAACTCGAACCATGGGATGCAAAAAAATATACGGGAAATATTCGCTACTGCGTCATTCGTCTTGGCAAGCATACAAATGAGCGAATGATTTCACTCGTTGTGCATGACTTGTCGCTCGTGACGCCACACGCCGCACGACTGATCGAAGCGCTCGGACCGCTTTGCACCTCACTCTATCTCGCAGAGAATCCAGAAATCACAGATCTCTCTCAAGGAAAAACACTCGTACTCCTTCAAGGAAAAGAATTTCTCACAGAAGAAGTAAACAGTATTCGCTACACCATTCACCCAAATTCGTTTTTTCAAACGAACACAGACATGGCAGGAAAATTGCAGAATGTCGTTCTTGATCAACTTGGGAACGTAAAACATATTCTTGATTTGTATTGTGGCTTAGGCTTTTTTGGGATTGCCGCTGCCAAACGTGGCATGACTGTGTATGGCCATGAACTTGATGCACCGGCTATTGAACTTGCAAAAGTAAACGCAGCGCAAAACAACGTCTCGGACAAAACACGCTGGGGCGCAGGTCCGACCGAACGGCTTGACTGGTCCGCGGAAAAACCAGATGCCGTCATCATTGATCCGCCTCGCGCTGGGCTCCATCCAAAAGCCATTGAAGCGCTCCTCGAGAACAAACCACCAAAGATCGTGTACGTCTCATGCAACTACCATCGTCTCACCGACGAATTGAAAAAACTGAAAGCCGTCTATCGTATTGAATCACTCCACGCGCTCGATCTCTTTCCTCACACACCCCATGTCGAGGTAGTCGCGACGCTTGTGCTAAACTAACCACATGAAATCAGGATTCGTTGTTCTCGCAGGCCGCTCAAACGTCGGCAAATCTTCCCTGTTAAACGCCTTGATTGGAACCAAGGTGGCCATTGTGACACCTAAACCACAAACCACGCGCCGTCCTGTGCGTGGCGTTTTGCATGATGAACGTGGTCAAATCGTGTTCGTGGACACTCCAGGGCTCTTTCATGGCAAGAAAGATATCCTGTCACAAAAACTCAACTCCATTGTTCGTGAGCAACTCGAAGGAATCGACCTTGTCGTCTATGTCATGGATCCAACGCGTATCGCCGGCGAAGAAGAAGAGGACATGCGCAAACTCATGCGTAAACTACATGTCCCCGTAATCGCCGCCATCAACAAATGCGATTTGGTTGATATGGATAAGCCAGCACTTGAAGAAATGCGCAATGTAGATGTTGGACAGAGAACCACGCTCGAAATATCCGCAACAACCCATCACAACCTTAATCTTCTTGTCGATACCATGTTCGCCCTCCTTCCTGAAGGCGAATACTACTATCCACCACAACAACTCACCGACGTCTCCCATCGAGACTGGCTCGCAGAAACAATTCGCGAAAAATGTTTTCTACGTCTTGAAAAAGAACTCCCCTATTCTGTCCACGTCGAAATCGATGACGTCGATCAACATCCTGATGGTAGTCGCTTCATCTCAGGCGTGATCTGGACTTCAGAAGAACGATACAAAAAAATGCTCATCGGTGCAGGCGGTTCCATGATCAAGCGCATTGGCATGGACGCTCGTAAAGAAATTGAAGGCGCCACTGGCAGCAAATGCCGATTGGAACTCGTCGTCAAAACAGATCCAAAATGGCCACAACGATTTGCAAATATATGAGTCTAGAAGCAATAAAAATACAAAAATTCGAAAAAGTCGAACGCATCGCTGATTGGCACGAACTCCTTCGTGATTTCTTAAAGCGAACGCCCATCGAAATAAAACCAACGGTTACGCCACTCATGCCTAAGCGCATCTCTTGGGATGATGTGCGTCGCCATGGTCCTTTTATGAATATTTGGGATCTAGAGCCACTTTTTCTTGATACCCTTGAACTGGTCAAAGAACAGCAAAAGGCAACAGACATTCTCATTACACGAGGATTAATTCGCTCTACGAGCTGGTCCTCACACAAACCTATTTACCCAGAAGTCGCTAAGGCTGATGCCGGAAATTTCCTATCTGAAGCGCAAGAAAATGAGCAGCAGATAAAACTAAATCCGTTCACAAAACAAACAGGATTTGGATTTGAAGAAGAAGCAGAAAGTGCCTCTTGGCAACATGTGATGGACGAGGTTGGAACCATGGATTGCAAAGGAGATCAAATAGAATCCGCCACCAACTTTGTTGAAAAGGTTTTCGTGAAAGAATGGAAAGCGTTTCTCGCGCTTTATCATGAAAAAGGAATTAAACGCACATGGCCAGACCGAGGGATTGAAGTGAAGCTCGAGCCAGAGATTACCAAAGCTACAGAACGCATCGTAAAGCTTCGTGGAATACGCGACCAACTCTATTATCAACGTCTCTATCCAAAGCTCTGTGAATTCGGCCACCAAGGAATTGTGAAAACAAAAAAACCGCTCCGGTGAAGGAGCGGTTTTTTTTATGGGCGATTCAACTTGATATTTTTGACTTCGTATCCAAAGAGATTTTGTACGAGTGATGTATTTGTCCCAAGCGCAGATGCGAGAGCGGTCGAAGGATTGAGTGTAACCTTCAAGATCATTGGATTCTGACGGTTGTTCAGGACAATCACTTCACCGAACCAACTACGAGCACGAATCGCAGAAACATTTCGTGTCTCTCCATTCAATGAAAGTGGCCAGTCAATGAATTCTTCATCGGCTTTCAGCTCAGTTAGATCCTCAAACTTTCCATCTACGTTTGCCTGCTGACGCAATGCAGCATACGCATCTTTCAACCCAGCCACATTCTTCGCAGCCGTATTGAGTGAGTCATCAAAAATGCCGAGGTTGAGAATCGTTCGACGCGTATTCACAAGTTCGAGATACGCATCATCAGATAGCCAGATCGCCGTCTTCTCTCCAACGATATCGTGTTTCCCCTCTCCCCAGTACAATGGAAGGTCAGCACTATGAGATGTTCGAAGGTTGATCCCAAGTACGCTTCCAGTGGTCGTTGTCTTTTCCATCACGATCGCTGGGGCAGGCGGGATTTTTTCTCCAATCGCTGTTGGGTGTAACTTCAAATTCTTTTCATAATTCGCACGATCCGTCTTTGAAGCCTCCGTCTCTTTTGTCGCGGTAACCTGCCACACAAGCTCTGCGACATGCGTTGGCGCAAAACGCTGGATAGTCACCACGCGTACACCCTCATCGGTCTTTAGAAAGTCAGGTAGGAATGCTCCAAAACCAAGAACCGTCTGACGGATCTCAAATGTGTCCCCAGGAAGGAACTGGATCGCCTTCGCGACCTCTAATGCAGTCGAGGTCGCGCTCGCTACAGACGACCCCGTGGAGGTCGTAGTAGGCCATGGAATGGCGATAGAAGCACAGCCCCACCCTGCTACAGCTAGCAGAAAAAGAGGGACAACCAGCCAAAGACGGAAGTGCATAGCGGAATGCGGGCTATCTTCTACGTTCGGCTGCGGTTCGTCAAACGGCTTTGCGATATGTTAGGCTAAAGGTCCTATGGAACAAACAACTCTCACAACCGCCCATGTTGGAAAACCAGCCCCAGATTTTACCCTCGAAGGCTATGCATCAGACGATTCGATGAAGAATTACTCATTAAAAGACTATAAAGGAAAGTGGGTCGTACTCTTCTTTTATCCACTCGACTTCACGTTTATTTGCCCGACAGAAATCACAGAATACTCTACAAATTCCCCTGCGTTCAGCGCACTCAACGCGGTCGTATTTGGAGCATCAACAGATTCCTGCCATTCGCATAAAGCGTGGTGCGAACAAACACTTGGCAAACTCGCCTTCCCACTTCTCGCTGACATGACTCACGAAGTGAGCCGCGCCTACAATGTCCTCATCGAAGAAAAAGGAATTGCCCTTCGTGGTACGTTCATCATCGATCCTGAAGGGATTCTTCGCTATGCTCTTTGTCATGACAATAGCGTAGGACGTTCAACCGCAGAAACACTTCGCGTCCTCGAAGGATTACAAACCGGTGAACTCTGTCCTGCCTCGTGGAAACCAGGCGTGAAAACACTCGGAAAAGCCTAAACAAAAAACTTCCCCGATCGGGGAAGTTTTTTTATGCCATGGCTTTCTTTTTTGTTCCTGAGAGCGCCTCTTCGAGCATCGTCTTATTCCATCCGACGATCACGTGACCGTCCACATCCACAACAGGGACACCCATTTGACCAGAGAGCTTTACCATCTCTTGTGCGGACTGCGAATTCGCTGACACGTCGATGTCATCAAAACTGACGCCTTTCTCTTTGAGAAAGTCTTTCGTCAATTTGCAGTACGGACAGGTTGGGGTTGAGTACACTTTCACATTCATACATGCAAAGTGTACCACGTTCCTGTTATCGGCCCTGTAGATATCTTGCTAATAGACGCACTCCAAAGCCCGTTCCACCCTGTGGTTGGTCTGGCCGATACTCACGTTCTGCATACGCTGGGCCAGCAATATCAAGATGCGCCCAAGGAGTTTTCGGTGGAACGAAATGCTTCAGGAACATCGCACCCGCGATCGTCCCAGCTTGACCCTTCATCCCAAGATTTTTTATATCCGCAATTTTAGACTTCACATGCTCCTCGTACGATGGAGGCATCGGCAATTCCCAAACAGGGTCTCCAGAAACTAAACCCGCCTGAAAAAGTTTTTCTATGAGACGATGATCATTTCCCATAACGCCAGCGATCTCTTCTCCAAGAGCCGCAATACATGCACCTGTAAGTGTGGCGAGATCAATAATGATATCCGGCTCAAGCATGGAAGCGTATGACAAAGCATCAGCCAGCACGACACGTCCTTCGGCATCTGTATTTAAGATTTCGATCGTTGTGCCATTCATCGCATGTACGACATCCCCTGGGCGATAGGCGCGACCCGAAGGCATGTTCTCAACGGCAAGAAAAATTCCATGCACTTCGAGATCAGGAGCGAGTGATGGCAGCGCTTTAAACAAGCCGAGCACGGCTGCCGCGCCACCCATATCCATTTTCATGGTCATCATGCCATCAGCCGGCTTGATGGATAATCCGCCAGAATCAAATGTTACTGCTTTTCCAACAAGAACAATGCGCTTCTTTGGCGTGCCTTTTGGCTTATATATAAGATGCACACCAACGGGTTCATGATCTGATCCACGAGCAACCGCAAGCGCAGCATTCATCTTCAATTCTTGCATGCGTGCCTTATCAAGCAACTTCACGCTCATAAGTTTTGAAGAAGCTGCCAAGTCTTGAGCGATTTCCGCCATGCGAAGTGGGAACATATCTTCCGATGGCGTATTCACCAGATCGCGAGCGAAACAAGTTGCCTCTGCCAGCACACCCGCTTCAAACATCGCTTTTTCAAAAGTCAAAACAGAAGACTTGCGTTCTTCAATAAATGTCATGCTCTCAATCGCTGTTTTTGCATGCTTCTCGGCGTGCTTCTTGTGATATGGATGAAAACCATAAGAAGCAAGCAACATCCCTTCAACAAAAGCCTCAACGCCTTCACGCGTTCCAACCTTTTCAAGTGGGCACAACATCAAACTTACAGAAACATGTTTCGCTTTTGCCTCTTTTGACCGCTTCAATAAAATCGCACCAGCACGTCGAAGCAAATCCGTTTCAAAAGATCCTCGCTCCCCTAACCCAAGCAATGCAATTTTCTTCGCCTTCATCAATCCATAGGTTGGAAAACAAAACCATTCACCTAAAGATCCTTCAAGAGCCTCAGCATCCACATGAGCTGCAAGCTTCGCATCAAGCCATTTCCCGATCTTCGCGCCCTTTGGCAAGGGCAATACAAGAAGATCGCATTCGGAATCAAATGGGATTCCTTGTATGACAGATAAATCCATAGACCCTGACCTTAAACAGCGGATCATGATCACGCAATACGGATATAAAAACTGACCCAGTTGGGTCAGAGATACTTCACATAGGCGCCAGCCTTCGACAGCGCGTCCCGCAGAGCCTCCTCGACGTCGTCTGGAAGACCCACGCCGTAGCAGTAAACGAGGCGTCGCTCGACCACCAGCCACCACGGACGCGTCAGCTGCTCGAAATACTCGAGCAACTTCTGGTCTGGATTGAAGAGGATTGGGTAGTCGACCGCCTCAAGCATCGAAGCGTCGCTGAGCGTGTCACCCACGGCGATCGAGTCTCGCATCAGGAGATGCTCACGCTCGACCAACCCACGAACGACTTCGCCCTTGTTGCGAGCGTAGACAACTCGCTGATCTGGAGTCCCGTAGTAGAGGCCGTGCTCGTTCGAGCTCATCTCTGAGCCGAACACATGCTCGAACCCCCACGAAGTCGCAAAGGGCTTGGCGACCTCATGCATAGAGCCGCTGATTGCGACCGTGCAATAGCCGACCCCCTGCACCGCACGAAGCAACTCGCGCGTGAACACGTAGGTTCGATCGCGTTCGCGACTTGCGATCTCGCTCGCGATCGAACGAACCTCGTCCACCCGGAGGCCAGTGAACAGACCGTTCTCGATGGCACGAACCAGCTCCTCGCTGTAGTCCGCGTACGAGCCAAGACGCTTCTCGTAGAGCTCGAGAAGTCCGTCGGAGTTGTGGAACGAGTTCGCTGGAGCAAGCCCGCGTCGCACGCATTCACGCGCGACCGATTCCCCGAGCGACTCCCCAGATTGAGTCCCTCGATGCAAGGTTGCATCGATGTCGAAACAAGCAAACTTTTTCCCGTTCAATGGAGATCCCCTTTCGTTTGAGAGAGCGCCGCGAGCCTTCCACTAAATCGTGTTTTCGTCAAGAGTTCTAGCCCTAAAATCACAAAGGAACATATCGCAGATCCGAGACACCAAATGCAATAGGCTTTAATCACAAATACCTGCAATCCCTCAAGATACAAAGACTCAGCTGCTCCAAGCGGAATAAGGATAAAAATCGCGACACGAAACAATCGATCATACGCTTTTGTTAGCTGCGAAAGAACGAGAAGCGCTAGCACGGTCGTATAAAAAATAATCCCAAAGGCTGGACGTGGCACACCCCAAATGTACGCCCATTGCGACGCACGTACCGCATCGCAACCATGCCCCCCAATGCCACAGACAATCTGCCCGCCTGTCACGTACGCATAAAAAAGATACGAAGAAATCGCGAGTCCAATCAGACACACGATCATCATAACAACCCGAATATTATTTTTGTGCATGGCAGGTGTTTGGGTCCCAGAGACCGCGCTTTGCGGCTTCTGCTTCTTTTTGTAAATTTGCCAACTCAACTTTTCGTAATTTATTCAAAGGAAACGATAAATACGCATAAGCGTATCCATCCCGAACAAGTGAAGCATTGTAATCAGTACCATCCTCAAGTACCACGTTTCGAAGCAATCGTCCATATTTATCTATCTCATCTGCCTGAGGATCTGGATCTAGTCGTACGCGTTTTCCCTCAGTTATTTCTTTCGTATGTTTTGACGCCTCTTTTCCAAAACATTCGACTGGTTTTCGTGGATCCACGGATTCTGGCGTATTCACCCCGAGTAAACGAACCTTCATTTCATCTTTTTCTCCATCAATTTTTACCGAAATCGTATCCCCATCAACCGCACGCACCACCAAGGCATTCGTAGTTGTGGATATCACTGCCGTTTCGACCACCATTTGTTGAGTCGATGTAACAATCGGCGTTTGTACAACGGCTGGGCGTGTATCGCGTGCCGCAAATGTCTGAATCGCAAACAATACGACAAAGACGATCAAACTAGTCACCAACCGAATCATGCGTTGTTTTGACATAGGGAAATGCTAGCACGAGGCTCCCCCGTTGACACGGTTCATATTCTAATGTATTTTCTCGCATACCCCACTCAGGAGGCATTCATGAAAGGCAGAGGTCATTCTTTTCGAACGGGAGACTATCATCCGTCCACTCGTCACGACCTGATGCCTCAGGTCGATCTTCATGGGCTACGTCACCACATCGCGGAGACGCGCCTCGAGCTCTTCCTCAAGGATCAGATGAAGAACGGCGAAGACTCTGTTCTCGTCATTCATGGACATGGCACCGGCGTTCTCCGCGATCTCGTCACGGACTGGATCGAAAAGAACCAGCACATGGTCGCCGACTACCAGCCCCGTAACAACGGCGGCGCCATGTACATCCGCTTCTCCCGTCGTTAGATAGGACCTGCATCCGCCAAAACTCACCAGAGTGTAGGCGGATTTTTCTTTTCCACCCATAAAGGTTATGCTCGCCGTCGTATGAATATTCGCCCCCTCTCCCTCATCCTGATTACGCTAAGTTTAGCTGGGATTGGCTGCGCTACGAAGCCGACCATCGACACAACGCCCATCGCGACAATCGACACCCAACAGGCATACACAAAGACGCTTTCAGGAACGACAGAAAATGCAAAACTCACGCTGTCCATTACCTCGGCATTTGGCAAAGTGCGCGGCTCATTTATCTACACAGAAAATTCTTCTTCAACGACCGGGATCGTCTTCGGCAACACAAGCGACACAAAAGAACTCCTATTCGGTTTCTATACGGGACAATGGGACGAATTCGCAAATGCCACAGGGACCTGGCAGGACAATACACTCAATCTTGATATCGCTCGCACCGCGAAGGCACCAACAAAATTTTCGCTAACTCAAACAAAAGATACTGGCGCAAAGATTTCTGTTACAACCGCTTCAGGGAGTGACAAGCGCACCGACGGTACAGAACGCTGCACATTTAATTTTGCTTATCCCGTGCTTGAAAATGAAAACGCAAATACGATTATTAAAAAAGAATTCGGACTTGGGGCGACTACAACCCCTCAACTGCTCGCGAATGAATTCATTGCACGCTGTAAAACAGATATCGAAGATCTCTTGAGCAACACGACAACGGCTGACTACGCAAAAGACGCAGCATATGATTCTGAAACACTGTTCAGTGTTGAACGAAACCGCGATCAAATTATCAGCTTCCTGATTGATAGCTACGACTTCGAAGGTGGCGCACACGGAATGCCTGGTATTTACGGAGTGAACATCAACCTTGAATCAGGTACGAGCCTCGCTCTTGGAGACATCATCAAAAGAGACAGTCTCAAACCTTTCATGCAAAAAATTGAAAAACAACTTCTTGCAGAGTACACGGACGCTCTCTTTGAAGAGCCCCTCACCGAATTCAAGAAGTTTATCGCAGACAAGAAACCTGCCACAGAAGCTGAGCTTGTCACATTTGCCGGCCATAACAATTTCTATCTCACCAACTCTAGTATTGTCTTTTACTGGAACGTATACGAGATTTCACCGTATGCGGCAGGTCAACTCACCGTTGAAGTCCCCTTCTCAGAAATACGCGACATGCTACGATCAGATGCACCAGGTTCAACTTTGACTCAATAATTTCTACCTTATGTCCGTTCTCGAACTTCTCAACAAGCGTTTTGCCACAAAAAAGTTTGATTCCACAAAGACGATCTCTGCCGAAGACATGGCCTACATCCTTGAATGTGGACGTGTTTCTTGCTCGAGCTTGAACACTCAACCATGGAAAATCATTGTTGTGACAAACCCAGAAATTCGCAGCAAGCTTGCTGCCGCTGGTTACAATCAACCGCAATATACGGAAGCAAGTGCGCTGCTTGTTTTATGTGCCGTGAAGGATCCAATGGGACGAGTAAACACCACCACAAACCTTATCTCAGCATCCGCAGGTCAGGAACAGGCTGATGGATACAAGAACATGGTCACTGGGTCATTGTCACGTATGGATGCGCCATCCACAGCCGCATGGCTCGCGCGCCAAACATATCTTTGTATGCAAGCGCTTATTCTTGGAGCAATCGATCGCGGTATCGATTCATGTCCAATGGAAGGTCTTGATACAAATGCATGGACAGAAATTCTTGGCCTACAAGACGCAACGGTAATTGCAAATATTGCCATCGGATACGCTGCAGCCCCAGGGTACGCAAAAATTCGCGTTCCTCTGGAAGATATTGTTGAATACCGCGCCTAATCTAAACGTGTTGTGAGAATGGCTGGCTCTTTCATCACCAACACACGGTAGAGATCAAGAAGGGCAAACAATAAACTCACAACGAGTGGTCCAAGTAAAAATCCAAGCGGGCCGAAGAACGTCAAACCACCCAACACGGAAAAGAGTACGAAGAGCGGATGAATTTTCGCTCCTTTTCCGATTAAAATTGGTCCAAGCGCATTATCAATAAGTCCAACGGCAAGACTTGCCCAAATCAGAAGCCCCACCCCAGGCCACGTACGTCCAACAGCAAATAAAAAGATAACAGCCGGAATATTGACGAGGCTTGTCCCAAGACCTGGAACAAGCGCGCACAGAGCCGCGAGACAACCCCACACGGCTGGATTTGGGACACCGAAAACCGTAAAACCAATCCCTGTTAAAAATCCCTGAATGATCGCAACAAGCAACTGACCGCGCACCATGGAATCGATGGCCGATTCCATGCGTTTAAAAACCTGTTGATCGTGAGAATCAGCCAAAGGACTCATTGCCATGAGCGACTCAGCAAAACTCTTGCCATCTTTTAAGAAATAATAGAAAGCCACCAAGAAAAGCAACACACTCATAATTACTTCTACAGTCCCAGAGAATACTTTTCCGAGATTTCCTGTAAGCCACGAAAGAGCCTGCTGCGCATAGACATTCGTCTTAAACTCAAACCCAGGGATCAGAGCTTGCAAAGGCTTGGAAATTGACTGTTCAAAATTAACAAAATAGGAATCACTATTAGCAGAAATAACGTGATAGAGCTTTGCCGCCTCTGTAAACACCTGCGTTCCAAGAAGAGTAAAAGGAAGCAGTAATAAAATAGCAACAGCGAGCACCGTTAAAAACGCCGCCAAACCATTCATTCCACCGAGCAACGAGGTAAGCCGACGATGAAACCTGTGCGTCACCACTGCAGCCATCATCGCGACCGCCAACACCTGAAGGAAGGGGGCAAACACAAAAAAGGACACAATGGCGACTAATGCCAACACGATCAAGAGAAAAGTAACTTGGTGTTTTTGGCTGTTCATAGCTTGATTATACCACATTTTTAACAGGCTCTATCATTGACAAAAGCCCCAATATAATATAGAATGGAGTCCTTATCTATCTAACCCGTCCTGCGCTTCGCGCACGACTGGCTCGTAACTGACAGGCGTATCCCACAATGGATGTCTGGAACGGGCCGCCTACCCTCATGTCCCCCACCCAAACCCAGCCGGGCTTTTATGGCCTTGGCATTGCTCCAAAATTGCTCGAAGCCCTTGATAAAGGCAAATATTCGGTGCCTACCCCTATTCAAGCAAAAGCGATCCCTCTTGCCCTTACCGGCCAAGATTTGATTGGTATTGCTCAAACTGGTACCGGAAAAACATTAGCGTTTGGTATCCCAATGATTCAACAACTCGCTGCCCTCAAGGGTCGCGGTTTAGTCATTCTCCCAACACGTGAACTCGCGCTCCAAGTAGAAGAAACGCTTCAAAAGATTGGCCGCGAAATCGGTCTTCGTACCGTTGTCTTGATCGGTGGCGCTTCCATGCATCGTCAGAATCAGGATCTTGCACGCAAGCCACACGTGATCGTCGCAACACCAGGACGTCTTATTGACCACCTCGACCGTCGCTCGGTTGATTTGTCGAGCGTAAAAGTGCTTGTACTTGATGAAGCTGATCGCATGCTCGACATGGGATTCGAACCACAGATTCGTCGCATTTTGCAAACCGTTCCAAAAGAACGTCAAACCATGTTGTTCTCCGCCACCATGCCACATGAGATTGTGGGGATGGCAAATAGCTACATGAAGTCACCAACGCGCGTCGAAATCGCTTCTGCTGGTACGGCTGCCGAGCGCGTCACACAAGAAGTATTTTTCGTTGGTCGCGAAGAGAAGATTCCATTGCTTGAACAATTACTTTCAAAATACGCAGGCACAGTTCTCGTATTTTCACGCACAAAACACGGCGCGACAAAGATCTGTCGTCTCGTGCGTGCCATGGGACACAGTGCCGCGGAAATTCACTCAGATCGTTCACTCGCTCAACGTCGTCGTGCGCTTGATGGATTTAAGAACGGAGAATTCCGTGTTCTTATCGCCACCGATATCGCCGCTCGTGGAATCGACGTGAAAGATATTGAGCTCGTGATTAACTTTGATTTGCCAGATGTCGCAGACGACTATGTGCACCGCATCGGCCGCACAGGTCGCGCTGGGCAAGCAGGTCACGCCATTTCATTCGCAATGTTTGATCAAAAGATGGATATCAAGTCGATCGAACGCTTGATTCGTTTACAGATCCCTGTCTCAGTTCCAAAGAACTTGCCAGCCGCTCGTAAACCTCTCCCTCCTGTCTTTGAACCAGCTCCTGTGAAACGCTACGACGATCGTCGTCCAACCGACAAAAACTCGAGCTTTGCGCAAAAGAGTTACGGACAGAAAAGCTACGGACAAAAGAGCTACGGCCACAAAGCCGCTGCCCCTACACCATACTCTCGTACCGCTGGCCGTTACGAAGATCGAACACGTACCCCAGACGCGCCAAAAGCTGGTCCTGCTCCAAAGAGCACCGGTGGCCGCACCGTTCGCATCCATTCGTAAAAATTGTAAGGGCGTGATTAATCACGCCCTTACAATCGCTTCAATGCACGACGCCGTTCCCGCCAATCGGGAACGGTTTTCGTTATGAGCGCCCAAAAACGTGGACCATGATTCATTTGCTGAACATGACACAGTTCATGCACGATCACATAATCGGCGAGTTCACTTGGAATCATTGCGAGCTTATAATTAAATGACAAAGTTCCAGATCTCGAACAACTCCCCCACTGACTTTTTTGATTGCGAATCGAAATGCGCTTCCACGAAAATTGATACGTTTGATTGAAATACGCAAGCCGCTCCTCGACCAGTTTGAGTGTCGTTTTCTTCACACGCTTATACTCTGCAACATCTTGTTTTTTTAAGATGGAAACCGGGCGATCCTTTAGCTTTTGGACTGTCTGATCTATCCACGTTTGATGATGACGAATAAATCCTTTGATTAACAAAACGGGCACGTGCTTGCCTGCAGAGACAATCACCTGCCCGCCCGGTTTTACCGAGATCCGAATGCGTCGCTGATAGGCGCGACGCTTAAGCTCATATCCAACTGGTTCCATGGGCGGAGTATATCTCAATTCACGTATATTCTGGTATTCTGATCTCGAAATATGAATAAACACTTTCTACGCGCCGCTACCTTTATTTCTCCGATATTCGCCGCCGCGCTTCTCGCGCTTCCAACGCACGCCGTCACACTCTCCGTGATCGCGCCAACGCCAGTCTCGACATTCTCCGGAATGCTTACGGAATACACCGCAACATTCACCAGCGCAACCGATATTAGCGCCTGCACACTCTACATCGATGGTGTCGCCCAAGGCGCCATGACGATCTCTGGTGTACTTGGTGGGACAGCAAAGCGAAGCGCGACCATTAGCGCGGCAGGGAGCCACCTTGTTCGAGCTACCTGTTCGAATAGCGGCGGGTCCACAAGTTTCGGCGAAGCGACTGTCACCGTTTCAGCCGACACAACGGCCCCGATCTTGGGCGCCTATACCCTGACACCAGCCGTCCCAGTCGCTGGCTCACCTGTCACCGTTCAATCGAACTACGATGACACAGACTTCGGATCTGGCTTGAATACCTGCTACCTCGTCGTAGACGCAAACATTGTCGGAAGCGGATCCATGACGCTCTCTGGCGGCACTGGTTCAACAGCAGGAACGGCCAGCCGTTCGGCAACAGTAACCGAAGCCGGATCACACACGCTCACAACAAACTGTTACGACCGATCTGGAAACTTTGGAACGCGCGCTCAAACCGTAGTCTTTTCCGCACCACCAGACACGATAAATCCAGTCATTGAATCTCTCCTACCAACGACCGCTACTCAAAACGCGAGCACCGCCATCACCGTCACGTTCAGTGACAATATCGGCGTAACTGGCTGCAAGTTGACGATCGACGGCGTCGGCCGTGGAAACATGACCATGCTTTCCGCCACCCAAGCATCCATGTCCATTACGTTTTCCACGATTGGCGATCACAGTGCATCCGTGCAATGTGCAGACGCATCCCTCAATACGGCCACGAGATTAATCAATGTTAATGTAACAGCACCTGCGGTAGCCGACACAACAAATCCTGTTGTAAGCACGGTTCTTCCAACGAATGCAACCGTTGGCGTAGCCGTAAATATTCAAGCAACTGTTTCAGATAATATCGCCGTGACTTCCTGCACACTCGAAGTGAATGGCGTAAACCAAGGGAGCATGACCGTGGCTGGTGGTCTCGCGACAAAAGCACTCATCTTTGGATTGGTTGGTGACAACGCGGTTAAAGTTTCCTGTCTTGATGCGGCCGTAAATCTCGGAACTCGTGGCGTGCTGATCTATGTCGCTGCAGCAGCAACTGCGGACACAGTCGCCCCGGTCGTCACTTCAGTAAATCCTTCTACGGCCACCGTAGGAATCACGACCACCATCTACGCCAATTACTCTGATGCAGTCGGCGTAACCGCGTGTAATCTCTACGTAAATGGAGCAAACGTGGGTGCCATGGATCGAAGCGGTATCACATCAGGAACAGCGACGATAAGCTACGGATTTGGCACGGTCGGAGGTTACGGCATCGATGTTCGTTGTATCGACGCTTGGGGAAACAGTGGACACATGGCTAGCGTCTTCACCGTCTCCGCTTCAGGCGCATCCATTCCATATGTAAATCAACTCATCAAGCTCGCCTGCCCCGCTGGATACATTGACGTGAACCATCCATGCAAAGCCGTGTACTTTGTCGGTTCTGATAGCAAGCGTCACGCATTCCCAAATAGCCGCGTGTATTTCACTTGGTATTCGAACTTCGATGGCGTGATTGAATTAAATAGCACGGCTCTCTCTGGAATCGCTTTGGGCAGAAACGTAAACTATCGACCAGGCGTGCGCATGGTTAAATTCACAACGCTCAACAAAGTCTACGCCGTTGGCAGATACGGCACGCTCCGCTGGGTCACAACCGAAGAAGCCGCTCGTTCATTGTATGGCTCATTCTGGAATACCCAAATTGACGATATCGCCGACACATTCTTCACGGATTATGTCTTTGGACCTGATGTCACTTCACTTTCTACCTTTGATCCAGCAACAGAAATGAATGGCGTTCGTGCCATCGATGCGAACTTGCGCTAAACAAAGGAAACAAAAAATCCCCACCTCTCAAAAGAAGTGGGGATTTTTTTATGAGCCGAATACCTGTTTAAACGCAGGACGCTCAGACAAACGTTGCAACCATCCAGCGATATGAGGATATGCTGACAAATCCATCTCCATAAATTTCGTCATGCTCGCTACTGAACCTACATTGATATCAGCCAGCGTGAATGATTCACCCACTACGTACTGACGCCCTTCGAGATGCGCATTCAAAATCCCCAACCACTTCGCCACATCCGCCATGGCCTTCTCAAGTGCTTCTGGGCTCAATGCTCCTACAAACTTCTGCATATACAACGGTTCCATCGCCTTGTTCAAATGCACAATTGACCAATAGCTCCACTGAAGGATATGAGCATGTGAGCCAGCATCCATCGCCCCGAATAACTCTGGCTTATGCTTCTCTAAAATATAATTATTGATTGCCATGGATTCCCAAATTACCACGTCCCCATCCACGAGCGTTGGGACTTTTCCGTTTGGATTCAATTTCAAATACTCCTCAGTCTTATGCTCATTCAACTTAAAATCGATTGGTACTTGTTCTAACTCAATACCCGCTTCAGCCGCGGCCCAATAGCACCGACTCGCGCTACTCATTTTCGAACCGTAGATTTTCATCATAGATACAATTTAAGAAGTTAGCTTTTTCTTTGTGAACCACTGCATCAACACGAACACGAACAGATTCAGCCCCACCATAACCCCAAGTGATACGAATGGAGCCGTATCAGCATAGCCCGTAGTCGCATAACGCAACAGGTTCACGGAATGATGCATCGGATTGATCAAAGATACCTTCGACCAAATACCGGGCAAACTTGAAATCGGATAAAACACACCCGCTAAAAAGATCATTGGCTGAACCACGAACGTTGTGACAAATGTAAGCGATTCAAAGCTCTTTGCATACATTCCAATACACACTCCGAGCATCCCAAACTCAAGCCCTGTTAACAGAAGACCTAGTAAAAGCAAAAACGGATGCGCAATTCCATGAAGCGGGATAAACCAAACCGTGACCAATAAAGCGACCACCAATGTCAGAAGCGCTCTCGTGCAAGCCGCTAAAGCGTATGCGACTCCAATTCCCCAATTCGGCAATGGCGCGAGCTGTATATCAACAATAGAACCAAGATTCTTAGAGATGACAAGCGCAAAAGCCGGATTAGAAAAACTCGCATTCACCATCGTCATTGTCAATAAACCTGTATACACGAACACCAAATACGGCAATGAACCTATCATACGATCACCCGACACGATGCCAAACACAGCAAGATACAAAACAAGCGACATAAGCGGACTCACCACTGTATCCAACATGATTTTTTGGAAACGCTTCACTTCACGTGCGTACAATGAAAAAACAGGAATGATATTCATACTAGTCTTTCGTGAGTTCAAGGAATATTCGCTCCAATGAAACGGACTCGCTTCGAATAGACTTGATATTCGTTTGATAAAACTCAGTCAATGTTCGCATATCAAGCGCGAGATCTTTCATGGGAAAGTGAAACTCATTCCCTTCTTCTGTCACCCCAGGCAGATGAGCTACCGAGCGATCAAATAGCTCGAACGTAATCGTGTTTTTTGAAAACTCCTGCTGAATATCTTTTAGAGAACCGTCCTTAATAATATGTCCGTGATTGATGAGCGTGATTCGATCACACAGCTGTTCTGCCTCTTCGAGATAATGCGTTGTGAACAATATCGTCGTCCCATCATCACGCAATCGACGAACCAAGTCCCAGATCTTTTGACGAAGAGCAACATCGACACCAGCGGTCGGCTCATCTAAAATCAAAAGCTTTGGTTTGTGAATAATCGCTTTTGCAATCATGAGACGTCTCTTCATTCCGCCTGATAGTCCACGAGCGCGTTCATCTGCCTTGTCTGTCAACGACAGGTCATGCAACACGGCATCAATGCGCGCATTTCGCTCGGCTGCTGGAACGCCATACATCCCACTAAAATAATACAAAACTTCACGCACGGTAAACGCAGGCTCTGCCACAATCTCTTGCGGGACAATTCCCTGCACAAGCTTTGCGGCAAGGGACTTATGAGAAACATCCAACCCAAATACCTCAATCGATCCTTGATCAGGAACGGCTATCCCCGATATCAAGCTAATCAAGGTTGATTTTCCTGCCCCATTAGGCCCAAGCAGGCCGTGAATCTGACCTGCTTGCACGGAAAGCGAAACGTCATCCAAAGCCTTGAACGCAGGAACCCCTTTCCTCTGTGAAAAGCTCTTGGAAACATGTGACATTGAGAGGGCTTGCATAGAAAGCCGTAGCCTATCCTGTGTGCTAAGGTACAGGCAAACATACCAATTCCTATGAAACGCCTCATCCTCCTTCTCGCGATTCTCGCTTTGCCTTCCCAAGTCCTCGCCGACATGGCGCCAAGCAACTATGGATCCGCTGCACTGACCGTTCCAGCCGAATCGCTCATCCAAATGGACCACGAGGTCGTACATTTCACGATCCCTCAACCTTCCAATAACTATCCTGAATCCCAACCAAAAATCCAAGCAACGGCAACTTTTTGGATGGCAAATCCAACCAGCAAGCCTTTAACCGTCGCTTCAACATTCCCGCTCAGCAATGCAGATGACATCCTCTACGTTCAACCAGAAACAGTTCGCGTGAGTATAAATGGAAAGACCATCTCAGGGATCACAAAAGAAACAACGTATTCTGCGCGAAATCCATATAGCAACAATCTAGAAAATCTAAAGTCGAATGGATACGAATTCCCTCTCACGATTCCCGCGAACTCCACCACGGCCGTTATCATTCAATACGTCGCGCCATTTACGGAAGATGGGAAGTGTTCACTCAATACAAAAGGTTTTTCTTACTATCTTGGCTCAGGCGCAGGCTGGAAAGGTCCCATCAAAGAAGCGCGAATTGAAATTGAATATCCACTTGATCGTTCCGAAGGTCTTGTGAAACTCATAGACAATGGAACTCGCATCGAGCCAACAAAAGAAATAAAGGGAAACACAACAAGTTTTGTATTCAAAAATCTTGAACCAACTTCTGATACTCAACTCTATTTCACGTATCGCGACACACAGATAGAGAAAGAGACTCGAGCTGCAAACGCGGAAATAATAAAAAATCCAAATAGCCCAGAAGCTTATCGTAAACTCGCGAGCGCTGATCACGAACAATATGTAAGCAGTACGATCAAGGTACTTGAGCTCCAATATGGATCATCAACGAATCCAAATACAGGCGCAGCCGCATTTGAAATTGCTCAATTCTACACTGGTCAGTGGCTCTTCATCCCAGATGGACAATGCGCGGAAGAGACAATCCCTGCGCCAGTAAATGAGTTACTTCGCAATATTCGCAATCATCCCTGGCAACAATCAGACTACGCAGATCTTCAAAAGATCCAAGCCAAACTTGATGAAGCGACAAACGGATGGCAAGGCGAAGGGAATGTTCTTAAAGATTATGGGTATGATCTCCCACTCACCCTCGCTCCGCTTTCATTCGTGACTAGCTCATCCACCGTCAACGCTCCAATTCCTGAGCAACCAAAACCGCCAATCACAACCCCTACACCTACATCCGTACCAGATAACACCATTCGAAATATCGCGATCGCCATTCTCTCAATTCTCCTCTTAGGTGGAATCACTGGATTCATCATTTGGAAAAAACGATCAATACCACCAACACAAGCATAACAAACACAAAAAAAAGAGAGCTTACGCTCTCTTTTTTGATGGCTTCGGGGCATGGGCTCGAACCATGATTCACGGCTTCAAAGGCCGCTGTCCTACCATTAGACGACCCCGAAACGTAGAGGCGCCTTGCGCCCACGTTTCAGTGGCGTGGACTGATATATCAGTTTTTACGCCACGAAATGCGAGCCGAGCTTACGCGGAAAAAAGCCAAACGTCAATCACTTCCCCAACTGTTTCTCCAAAGACATTTTCTGCCCTTCCAAGTGCTTCAACTGAAATGCATTTAGTTCCTCTGGCTTCCCAAGCTTTGAAAGCACAAACTGCAAATATTCTTTTGCCGTGATCTCATTTACTTCATCCGTCTTCTCACAAGACAATCCAAGCACATTCACTGTGTTCGCCTCTTGATCCACAAAGACAAAGCCTTGGCGCAACACAAAATCCAAAGTCGTCTTATCGTGCTTCACGCGAACAGGAGAATACGTGATTGTGCCAAGCATCGATGCGTGCCCTGGCAAAATCTGCATCTCACCAACATCCGAAGATAGAGTCACGAAATCCGCCGGACCGCGATATGCTTCGCGGTCAGGAGTTTGGATAAGAAGTTCAAACGTGTTCATGAGAATACTGAGCTTGCCGAAGTATTATTTTTCTTTACCGTGACGCTCTAACACTTCTTCAATGGTTCCAGCGAGATAGAAATGCTGTTCAGCCACATGATCGAGTTCGCCGGCAAGAATTGCCTTGAATCCCTTCACCGTGTCCTCACGACGCACGAATTGTCCTGGCGTGCCTGTAAACGCTTCGGCGACGTGGAAGTTCTGTGTGAGGAATTTCTGAATCTTACGAGCGCGCTGCACGGCAAGCTTATCTTCTTCAGACAATTCATCCATACCAAGAATCGCAATCACGTCCTGAAGCTCCTTATAGCGCTGGAGGATGCGTTGCACGCCTGTAGCCGCCTCATACTGATCTTTACCGACAATACTCTCCTGAAGCACGCTGGAGGACGAATCGAGTGGGTCCACGGCTGGATACAATCCCATCGAAGCCTGTTTACGAGACAACACGATCGTGGCATCCAAGTGCGAGAACGTTGTGGCTGGCGCTGGGTCAGTCAAGTCGTCAGCTGGCACATACACGGCCTGCACAGACGTAATCGAACCCTTCTTTGTGGATGTGATGCGTTCCTGAAGCGAAGCCATTTCAGAAGCGAGCGTAGGCTGATAACCCACGGCAGATGGCAAGCGACCAAGCAAAGCGGATACCTCAGCACCGGCCTGAGTGAAACGGAAAATGTTATCGACGAACATCAAAATATCACGCCCTTCATCACGGAATTTTTCGGCAATCGTCAAACCGGTAAATGCCACACGCAAACGAGCTCCTGGTGGTTCATTCATCTGACCGAACACCATGGCAAGTTTATCGATAACGCCTGATTCTTTCATTTCGCGAATCAAGTCATTTCCTTCACGTGAGCGCTCTCCGACACCAGCGAATACAGAGTATCCACCGTGTTCCATGGCGACGTTGTGAATCAACTCTTGCATGATAACGGTCTTTCCTACACCAGCTCCACCGAACAAAGCGATCTTTCCACCCTTTACGAATGGCACGAGCAAATCGACCACCTTAATACCAGTTTCAAGAATTTCAACCGAACCCTTTTGCTCTTCAAATGATGGAGCAGGAGCATGAATCGGACGGCGCTCCCCTGTCGTGATGGCTTTTCCTCCATCAATTGCATCACCCGTCACATTGAATACGCGGCCGAGCGCAGCCTCACCTACAGGAACCGTGATTGGTGAGAGCGTATCAACAAGCGCCTGTCCTGCAGCCAATCCATCCGTGGAAGACATGGCGACACAACGCACAACGCCATCACCAACGTGCGCTTGCACTTCGAGTGTAAGCGGTGGTTTCATGTCTGGAACGTAGAGAGCGCTGTACTTCTCCGGCATGTGATCCGGAAAATACGCGTCCACGACGACGCCGACGGCGCGAACCACTTTGCCTTGAGGAAGAGTCTTGCTCATAAATGTTTGGTTAGATTAGGTTCCCATTGCAGCACCGGCACCGGCCAGCTCCGCCAACTGTTGAGTAATCGCTGACTGACGAGCTTTGTTATATTCGAGCGTAAGCGCTTTCACCATGTCCCCTGCTGCCGTGGTCGCATTCTTCATGGCCACCATACGACTTGAGTACTCACAAGCTTTTAGTTCGAAGAAGGCTTCAGAGAACAGTGATTCAAGTAATTGCTCGACCAACTTTTCTATGAGTTCCTCACGATCTGGTTCAAAGAAGAGATCTGGACTTGAGTTGGTGGATGGCACCTCGACCATGTTCTCAGTAAATGGCAGATACTGTTTTACACGAACGTTTGTGGTGAATGCGTTTACGTACAACGGCTGAACGAATAACACTTCGCGCACTTCGCCCGACATCCAATACGAAATGATTTCATGCACAATCGTAAGTGCATCCAACGGACGCATATCTTCTTTCAGTCCGTCATAGCGTTTTGCAACCGAGATGTTACGTGCAGCCATCGCATCATAGCTCTTACGACCAATGGTCATGAGTACCTTTTCATCTTCTGGGAGCGCAACCCAGCGAGGCTCGCGAAGCAACGTACGGATCAATTGTTGGTTCAACGAACCACACAACCCTTTATCCGAAGTCACGATCACAAATAATGTTTTTCCTTTTTCGCGTTGTTCCGCAAATCCAAGCTCCCCCCATACGGCACGCGCTTCATGCAAACCACCTACCAGCGCTTTCGCATAGGCGCGCGAAGCCAAAGCCTTTCGCTGGAAAGACTTCATGCGGCTTGCCGCAACCAGCTCCATGGCCTGCGTAATCTTACGCGTGCCTTGGACAGACAGGATCTTCTTCTTAATGTCGATGAGAAACGCCATGGGAAGGGTTACTTAAGCAAGGCTACGGCGACGACATCCAATTCTTTCTTCACTTCATCGGTGAGCTCTTTGCCGTCTTCAATCAATTTCACAAGCGAACCATAACGCGCTTCAAAGCTCGCAAGATATTCGGCGATTGCATCCACGACTTTCAACTTTGGAATTTCATCCAAGTATCCTTTTGTGGCGGCCCAAAGCACGGCCACTTCTTGCCACAAAGCAAGAGGACGCTGCGCTTTCTGCTTCAACGCTTCCACGACGCGCTCTCCACGCACGAGCTGCTTCTTCGTAGCCGCATCCAATTCGGATGCGAACTGTGAAAATGCCGCGAGCTCAGAGAACTGCGCAAGATCGAGCTTAGCCGTACCAGACGTCTTCTTCATGATGTGCGTCTGTGCAGCACCACCCACACGTGACACCGAAGCACCAACGTTAATAGCTGGACGAATACCGCGATAAAACAACGAAGCTTCCAAGAAAATCTGTCCATCTGTGATCGAGATCACGTTCGTTGGAATATACGCAGAAATATCTCCTGCCTGTGTTTCTACGATTGGCAAAGCCGTGAGCGATCCTCCACCCTTTTCTGGAGAAAGTTTTGCCGCACGCTCGAGCAAACGAGAGTGGAGATAGAACACGTCACCTGGATACGCTTCACGTCCTGGTGGCTTGCGAAGCAAAAGCGAAACTTCACGATACGCTACAGCGTGCTTAGACAAGTCATCGAAGATGATGAGTGCATGCTCCCCTTTGTTCATGAAATATTCACCAATAGACGCACCGGCGTATGGGGCGAGATACTGCAAAACCGCTGGTGAAGAAGCAGAAGCGTCGACCACAACCGTGTAATCAAGAGCGCCTTGATCCTTCAACATCTGCACAACCTGAGCCGTTTTAGCTTCACGCTGACCGATCGCTACATACACACACTTCACGTTCTTCCCCTTCTGGTTCAAAACCGTATCAAGTGCAACCGTAGACTTTCCTGTCTGACGGTCTCCGATAATAAGTTCGCGCTGACCACGTCCGATTGGAATCAATGCATCAATGGCAACAATTCCTGTCTGAAGAGGTTCAGCAACAGGAGCACGCGCCATCACGTCTGGTGCCATGGATTCAAGTGGGACGTTCTTCGTCTTTCCAACACTTCCAAGTCCATCCAATGGACGACCAAGTGGGTCAACGACACGTCCAAGCAAACCCTCGCCTACGCCAAGCGTAAGAAAGCGTCCATCAGAACGAGCAGCCTGACCTTCACGCACGAACTCAGAAGGCTGAAGCACAACGGCCAAAGCGCCATCGCGATCCACTTCCATGACAAGCGCGTCAACATCAGCGCCTTCAATACGAATAACTTCGCCCATGCACAAGCCTGGTAAACCAGACACGCGCACGACGCCGTCGCGGCAGCTTTCGATCAAACCAGCGCGCTCTTCGGTAGCCGCATTCGGCATCTTCTGCAACGCCTCGTCGATCGCATTCAAAAAACCATGTAGTGAGTCGCGTGACATAATTTAGTGGGTGATTTTCGAAACAATTTGTCGGACCCGGCCCTTCCAGCTCATATCCTTCATAACACCACCACGGAATAGACGCGCACCTCCGGCCAAATCGCGTTCGATACGGACGCGGGCGAGCGTCTTTCCATCCGCCGAAAACTCCTTCGTCATCTCTTGAACCGCTCGCACACCAGGATCAGTAGCAAGTTGCACGGTCGCAACCGCTACTCCACCGCTTCGGCGCAAAAAGTCTTGAGCACTTCGAAATGTTTCCGGCTTCACAGACGCAAATACCTGCTTACGCAATGCCTGCAAAAATGCTCCAGGCTTTGAGACAAATCCACCGCGAAGCACGCGCAATAATTCCTTCGCATCAACAGGTGATGGTTCAGGAAGTTCTTTCCACGCGGAACGCAGCAAATCAATCATAGACTATGATTTTGCTAATTCTTTCCAAGCCTCATTCACACTCTCGCTTACAACGGTTGCCGGCACTTTATCAACCAAAACACTCATCGCCACTTTTTCAATGCGGCGCAACATGTCTTGTTCGACTTCTCCAATCAATTTGGACTTGCGATCAGCGATCTCGGCATCAAGGTCCGACATCATCTTTTCGCGCTTGGCTTCCGCTTCCGCCATGAGTACGCGTGACTTTGCTTCAGAATCAGCTCGAGCAGCAGCCACTTGGCGCGCAGCTTCCGAAGCCATCAAACGGCCTTCGGTTTCACTGCGTTGCTGTTCTTCAGATAAACGACGCTTTAGTGTCTCGGACTCTTCAAGATTTGCACGCACGATTTCGCGGCGCTCATCAAGAAACTTCAAAGCCGGCTTGTACAAAAAGCGCGTAAGGACTGCGAGAAGCAACCCAAAGTTCACCATGTACAAAAGGATGGACCAAGGATTGATACCCAACACCTGTAAAGCTTCCATACGAGTCCGGTCGAAGAATTAGACCGCGAACAAAATGATAAGCGCGATCACGAAACAGAAAATGGCGGCCGTTTCAGCAATGGCCATGGCCACGATCATGTTTGGAGCAATCTTGTCAGAAGCAGCTGGGTTACGACCAATGGCTTCCATCGCCTTTGCAGCAATCCAACCTTCGGAGAACGCAGGGGCAATCGAACCAACGCCCATGACGATCGCGGCAGCAAACATCTTTGCAATAAGTGGTTCCATACAATGAAAAACAATGAATAATACCTAAGGAGTAAGGGTCAAGGATGGACCGAGTGAAGCTCGGTCGATCCTTCAGTCTTTTTCCCTAGCCGTGCATCTCGAATATCGAGGTATGGACGAATGGTATTCGCAATCAACAAAGTCGAAAGCAATGTGAAGACGAACGCCTGCACAAACCCAACCAAGATCCCAAGCAAGTTTACTGGCCACACCACAAAGAACTGCGAATACGTCGACAGCCCCGTGATGATACCTACCATCACTTCACCGGCGAAGATATTTCCAAACAAACGACAGCTCAGTGAAAGCACTTTCGCGATTTCACTCAACAACTCGAGCGGACCGAGCAAGATCTCAATCACCGCTAACATGCGCTGCGAACCTGTCTTCGCATGAAAGAGATGGCCAACTCTAATGTAATCCCCTACATGTCGCAATGGTGCCACGGAAAACGCGATTCCATGCGCAATCAAAAAGACAAGCAAGGCAAGCGCAATCGTGGCAGACAAATCCGTGGTAGGTAAGCGAAATAAACGATGCTCACCAAGCACGATCTGGTTGACAAACGGCACGAACGACATCTGGTTCGCTACCGCAATAAAAATCATGATACTCAACAATAATGGCGAAAATGCTCGTGCACGTTCTTCTGAACCGAATGCACCCGTAAACAAATTCATCATGAAATCCATGAACGCTTCCATTGCCACCTGAAAACGCGTCGGAATCACGCTTGCGCCACGCATCAAAAGAGGAACAAGTATCGCCAAAGTCAGCGTGATACCAAAACCAGCCAAAACCCCATCCGTAATAGGAACGGGGCCAAGATGAAATTGGGTATGGGCTGCCAAGGCGACTTCTTCCATAGATCAGAGTTTGACGGGAGTTTTCTTAAATGAGGACCGAACAAAATAAACCGTTAATACCATGGACACCGGGAAAGAAAAGAGGGTTCCAGCAATCAATCCAAGATGCCGACCATCTTTGATGAAAAACGTATCAATGCCGTACCCCAGCAAAGCACCTGTCCCAATCACGACGAGATTGGTGAGATACACGACGGCACGCCGTCTCCAAGAGAAAATACTCATAATTTAACCGCCAAGATCTTTGCATGTTTTTTAAAATTGGTCAAAAAAACAGACCTCGTGAACTATCCACACCTCCCTAGCCAGTCAAAATGGCACATGCTAAAGTAGATCTTACCCAAATATGCGTAATAAACTCATTATTTCCGCAGCCATTATAGCGTTTTCGGGCATTGGATCCCTTTCACTAATCCCGTTCGCTCAAGCCCGTAGCGTCTCCTCCATTAAGGGAGCAGATGAAAAGATGTTTGATGAATCTGCATCGCGATGCAATACACCTGCCATGCAAGCATTGAATGACAAGACTGTTAGCCAGATGGAAACAGACATTAAACAACGTAAAGCTGAAAAGACCCAAGCCGCAGAAGACTACACGCTCAAAATCGAAATGACGTGGGACGCAATGCTTCAACCCTATTGTGGATTCGGAAGCCGTGGCGTTGCAGCTGCTCGCAAGTCCTACGAAAAGTCTGTTGCACGTGCACGTACCGCATTTCTCAATGAAACAAAAAAGATCGTTGAAGGGGCAACTGCAAAAAAGTAATTAGAGAGTTTTACACACGAAATGGACGCGTGATATGCGCTTCCATTTTTTGTTTAATGTGATCCACCGAGGCTCGCACCGGCTTACGATCGCGTGAACAGGCTAGTTCCGCCTCATCTAAACAGGCTTTCCATTCCACGTACTGTGACGGTGGCGTGAGACGAATCGCGAGCAAGAACGAAAAACGCTCTGATGGCTCAAGCGGTAAACGTGCGAGCATTTCCCAAAGCATGATCACATTGTCTGGCGTGTCTATCACGCAATAGCCATTCATGTTTGCCCAAGACGTAAGCGCCACCGCAAAACCCGTATCGCGCGGCAATACATGTTCGTAATACGTTGCGTCCCCCATTTCTTTTGGTACTGGGATTCCACGCGTCTGCCACAAAGTAATGGAAGGCTCCAATACACGCTCACCGATATTCGTGAGAACGAGCTGACGCAAAGCTCCTCGCTCGAGACCGATCTCCGCGAGCAAAGCACGTGAAATATCAAACATGAACATCATAGGGATTTTTCTCCCGCAAGAATGGTGCGGATAATAAGAGTGAGCTTTTCCATGGCTTCCTTATTAGAAAGATCTGGTCGTGTTCGTAATGAAATATAGGCTTGCTTCATCCATTCCTCTCGTGACTTCGTTCGAACCGCATCCACAAGACAGAATTCTTCAAAAGCAACGCCCTTCTTTAACAACTCTGATCCAAAGAAAAGTTCACGCCTCAATAAAGAAAGAACTTCTGCTGGCGTAGTCATATCTTCTCGATAGCCTGCAGGTCGCACCGTTACTCGAACGTGACCAACTGGCTGTTCTCGATATTCCGCAACAATCTCTTTTCCGTTTACCGATCTCGTCTCCGCGACTCGCGATATCCTTACGGAAGCTGAAAGCGTACGAATTACATCAGCTAAATTTTCACGCAGTTCTCCCACATCATCAAATCCATCGAATGTAACCGGCCCTCGTTGAACGGCATCTTCCTTTAGTAATTTTGGTAATACGGTCGGACTAATACCGATCAGCTCACCCGACCTACGTGCCGACCGACCTAATTTTCCCTGCAAAATTTTACGCACCGCTTCTTGTGTGCGCGCTTCTTCACGAGATTCTGAAGGAAAGTGCTCTTTCATATCAGCGTTTAATATATCGGCCTGCCGCAATCCATGAAACAAATCCAGACAATGCAGCGATTGTTCCAAATTCAGCAAGTACCAAGATCGCTCCCTGTCTCAGATAAAAACTTTGCAGTCCTACATCCATTCCAAAAAATCGAGACAGGATTGGTTCGCCGTACACAATTCCCAAGCCTACACAGATCGCCGTAAACACGGAAGCGAATGCGGCCAACCACACGCCCTCAAGAACAAATGGCCAGCGAATATAAGCCGAAGATGCACCAACCAAACGCATGATCGCGATCTCGTCACGCTGCGTGTAAATCGCCACACGAATTGCATTGAACGCCGCCAACAATCCAAAGAAGACGAATATCGCGACAAGCGCAGAACCGAATAAGCGCAATGAGCGCGCCGCGTCTTGAATCCACGAAATCGCGTCACGATGATCCTCGTACGAAGATGTATGAATGAAAGGCAAATATTGAGGATTGCGAACGGCATCAAGCAAAAACGGATAATCAGAAGAGTCATTCGCTTTAATCACCAACTCTGCTCCTAGTGGATTTCCGGGCAACTCTCCGAGCGCATCTAATACTTTTTGATTACCTTTACTGCGTTCCTTAAATGCAACTAACGCTTCATCCGCTGTGATAATTTTCGCGTATTGCGTTTGCGGCAAAGAAGTCAAATAAAACTTCGCTTGGTCTAAAACACCCTGTGGCGTGTTCGGTTGAAACAGCACCGTCACATCCACACGATCTTCAATAAAAGTTACTGCGCGTTCCAATAATACATTTGTCGCGATCAACACATTTACTGATAGAAGCGCGACCGTAAACACAATCACGGTCGCAAGACCGATCCACAAATTCCTCCAGACATGACTCCAGGAAGCTGTAAAAATTCGCCAAGCCATGATCATCATAACGTGTATTTTCCGTGTTGATGATCAGAAATAATGCGGCCATCCTTCAACGTGATCACACGACGTCGAAGCGCATTCACCACCTCACGATTATGCGTCACCAACACGACCGTTGTTCCAAACGCATTAATCTTCACAAGAAGATCCATAATGTCCTGCGTGTTGAGCGTATCCAAGTTTCCGGTTGGCTCATCCGCAAGCAATACTTTTGGACGATGCACAAGAGCACGCGCAATCACGACGCGTTGTTGTTCACCTCCAGAGAGCTGTCGTGGAAATCGATGCTCTCGTTCATCCAGTCCTACAATTTTTAATACCTGCGGCACGACCTCTCGAATATAAGACCCAGGCGCGCCAGACACTTCAAGCGCAAATGAAACATTTTCAAATACCGTTTTCTTTGGAAGGAGTTTGTAATCTTGAAAAATCACGCCGATCTGTCTGCGTAGTTCTGGAATTTCTCTCGGACGAATGCGCGTGATGTCCCATCCGCCAATTTCAATCCGTCCCGCAGACGGCTGCTCTTCTGCCATCAACAATTTCGCGAGCGTTGTTTTTCCTGCTCCGCTTTGCCCCACGATCGACACAAACTCACCCGGCAAAATACGCAAGGAAACATCGTCTAAACCAATCGACTGTGGATGATAGGTCTTTGATACGTGCTCCAGGACAATCATGAACGGATTATAGCAAACAATAGGAAAGCGCGGAAACAGCGGAACATGCGCAAAATCAAGTGAGAACTTTCTCAAAATACGTGAGAACCCTCTCATTCTCCCTTGTACTCAAGGGAGACGCTTTAAAAGAACAAAGGTACATGCATCAGCGATACTTCGAACAACAGAATCAATATTCTCAAATATATCCTGATTCCAAAAGCGAATCACCTGAATATTATCTGATTCTAATATCGCATCTCGCTCCTGATCACGAACTGCTCCCTCATCTGTATGCGAATCACCATCAAGTTCTATCGCTACCCTGACCTGTGGACAATAAAAATCCAAAATAAAATGCCCAACTCCATATTGACGCAAGAAACGGAGTCCTAAAAATCTTCTTTGTCTTAAACGCTCCCACAAAACACGCTCTGCATCCGTCATCCCCTTTCTTAACTCTCTTCTACGCTCTTTGTATTTCGGATCATTATATCGAATATTCATTCTCTACCGCGTTCCATATTTTTCGCGTTTTTGTCAATACCCACAGAACCCTCCCCTTGAGCACAAGGGGAGGGCAGGGAGGGGTTCTCACGGCAGCTAGGGAAAATTTCGGTTTGTATTTTCTATACCACGCTTTTTGCTACCTGTTCGTGTAGGCCTGGATGGAATATCGATGGGATAATCAGATCAGCGGTCGGATGCTCAATAGATCCCGCAATAGCTTTAGCAGCTTTGATCTTTATCTCATCAGTCACGCGCTGGATTCCATGATCCAACATTCCACGAAACAAGCCTGGATAACACAAGGCGTTATTCACCTGATTCGCATAGTCGCTACGTCCAGTCGCGAGTACGGCTACACCCGCTGCTTTTGCCACATCAGGCATAATTTCTGGAACAGGGTTCGCTAATGCAAATACAATCGGATCCTTGACCATCCCCTGAATAATTTCCGCCGTAAAAGCGCCAGCAGCACTTACGCCGATCAATACATCCGCTCCCAATGAAACCTCCGCAAGATTTCCTGCGCGTTTTTCACGATTCGTAAAACCCGCAGCCATGATTTTCTCATCATTCAATCCTTCACGGCCTTCATAAATCGCCCCTTGGCGATCACACATAATAATTTCTTTCACACCCGCCACGGATAATAGTTTCGCCGTCGCAATCCCCGCTGCACCTGCGCCGTTCATCACAATTTTCACCTCTTCCATTTTGCGATTTGTGACTTTAAGGGCATTCATCAATCCAGCCAGAATCACGATCGCCGTTCCGTGCTGATCATCGTGCATAACGGGCATCTCAAGACGCTCCATCAAACGACGCTCAATTTCAAAACAGCGTGGCGCCGAAATATCCTCAAGCTGAATCGCAGCAAAACTCGGAGCGAAGTTCACAATCGTTTCCACAATCGCATCCACATCTTTTGTGGCAAGGACGATTGGAACGGCATCAATGTTTGTAAATCTCTTAAAAATAGCGCTCTTCCCCTCGAGAACTGGGAGCACGGCGAGCGGGCCAATATCACCAAATCCAAGTACCGCGGTCCCATCAGAAACAATAGCAACGGTATTTCCACGCCACGTATACGTATTCGTGCAAGATGGATCAGCCTCAATCGCCTGACACACCGCTCCTACACCTGGCGTGTACACAAGAGACAAATCGCGCATCGTCTCCACATCCACGGTGGGCTGGATACGAATTTTGCCACGTTTTGCCGCGTGAAGCTCGAGAGATTGTTGTTTGATATCGGTCATAGGGGGTTGGGGAAAAGCCTTTGGACAAAGGATCCAGAGACGGATACAGTACAGAGTATGAACAACGAACTGCAAGTTTTCGTCAAAGAAGGGCTAAACCAAGGCCTGAAACGAGAAGACATGAAAAATGCCCTTCTCAAATCAGGCTGGCAACCAGACGAGGTCAAAAATGCCCTCGAGGCTTATGCGGAGATCGATTTCCCGATCGCCGTGCCAAAACGTCGCCCATACCTCTCGGCTCGTGAGGCTTTCATGTATTTGGTGATGTTCCTCACCCTCTATATTTCCTCGTTCAGCTTTGGCACGCTCTTGTTTCAGTTCATCAATCGTTGGCTCCCGGATGCAGCACAAGCATACGACTACATGCTAATCGCATCCACGGAAACAATCCGCACATCCACCGCAGCACTCGTTATTACGTTTCCAGTCTTCTTGTTCGTTGCCTATCTTTTGCAACGCGCAATCACAGAGGACCCAGACAAGCGTTCATCAAAGGTTCGCAAGTGGCTTACCTATCTCACCATGTTCGTGGCCGCTGGAATTATCATCGGCGACCTCATCACACTCGTTACGTATTTGCTTGGCGGTGAACTCACCTTGCGTTTCGTGTTAAAAGTTCTCGTCGTGCTCGCCATCGCAGGTTCAATTTTCGGTTATTACTTGTGGGATCTTCGCAGTGAAGAAAAGGAACATTAATATGCGATACAATTCACCTGGATTTCGATTGTTTGCCGCACTCATCGTTCTCGTCGTTACGAGTACAGCTCTTATCGGTCTTTGGATTTCTGGTTCACCCGCAAAAGAACGCGCACGTCGCTTGGACGATCGCCGCATCCAAGATCTCCAAAGCATCTCAAACGCGATAGACAATTACTACAATCAAAACGCATCCGCTCTCCCACCAACACTCGAATCGCTCACGCGCGTTCGTGATGCGTATTACGTAAGCTCGATCGTTGATCCAGATACCATGACCCCATACGAATACGCCGTTGAAAGCACGAGCACCTATCGTCTCTGTGCCACATTCACGACAGACTCACGTGGCATCTCAAAAGATCCAAACCAATACGCACAACCTTACAATAGCAGCGCATTCTGGGAGCATAACTCTGAACGAACCTGCTTCACCATCACCGCAAAAGTCTATCCAAAATAATATGAATGTGGATTACGCATCCATTACGCTCCCAAAAAAAGAGCTCGCAGAAATCCATCGCGGCTTCATGATGCGCCATCTTGTAGAAAACGAAGTGCGCCATGAAGAAGGTCTTGAAGAAGTTGAATATCCAAAAGTACTCCACGCCATCGAACATGCCCTCGGCCTCTCTGAAGAAGCAGCGCATGAGATTGAACATCAAGTAGATGACGAACTCTGGAACTTCGCTTGGTATGCCTTCACGGATGAGTGGGCATGGTTTCGCGCTCGTCGTGCTGTTTTGCGCGATCTTGGATCAAAACGAACCGAGTACTCAGAAGACGCATTTGAGAAAAAGGTAGAAGAACGCTACCGCAAAGATTTTGAGACATACGTTGCTGAGCTCGACATGCTCGATACAGTCCCAAACAAACCATCAAAAAAACGCGTCGCGAAAAAATAATGGTATAATGTGTGCGATGCCTGTTCTCTCGCACAAAAAAGCTTGGGTAATATCCGTAAACATGGGGTACGGCCATGAGCGTGCCGCCTATGGAATTGAAGATTTAGCCTCCGGTGGAATCATCACCGCGAATGCCTATCCAGGGATTCCTGATCGTGATCGCGCGCTCTGGAACAACACACGCGATCTCTACGAAAAAGTCTCTCGATTAAAACCAGTTCCCATACTCGGTCCTTTTCTTTTCGGTATTCTTGATGACATTCAAAGCATTCCAACGTTTTATCCTCGACGTGATTTAAGCAAACCAAGTTTTCAAGTACGCCAAATATATCGCAGCATCCGTAAGCACGGACTTGGAAGGCACCTCGTAGAAAAGCTTTCAAAACATCCGCTTCCTTTTGTTTCAACATTTTTTCTCCCCGCTTTTGCCGCCGAAGAGCACGGCTACCCTGGAGATATCTACATCGTTACCTGTGACGCCGACATCTCTCGCGCATGGGCACCACTTGATCCAAAAAAATCCAGAATAAAATACTTTGCCGCAAACGGACGCGTGGTTGAACGACTAAAACTCTACGGGGTGAGAGATGAAAATATCTTTCTTACGGGATTTCCTCTCCCGAAAAAAAGTGTCGGTGGAATCGATTCCACGATTTTGAAATCTGACTTATCGGCACGTATTTGCAATCTTGATCCGAATGGAATCTTTATCCAGAAATATCAAAAGACTCTTCAAGACACCATGGGGCCGCAATTGTGCAACTTCAAAAAAAAGCATCCACTCACACTCACATTCTGTGTCGGAGGCGCTGGCGCCCAACAACAGATTGGGGCAGATCTCATGATCGGCTTAAGAAAACAAATTCTCAAAGGCGATCTACGTCTCAATCTTGAAGCAGGTACACGCGAAGAAGTTGCCACCTTTTATCGAGAGGCAGCAATCAAACTAGGCTTAAAACGGACATTTGAGAAAACGCTTCATATCCACGCCTATCATGATCGCCCAACCTATTTCCGTAGTTTCGCGCAAACACTAAGATCCACCGACATTCTGTGGACGAAGCCAAGCGAACTTTCGTTTTATGCGGGGTTAGGACTGCCAATCATCATGGCTCCGACGGTTGGCTCTCAGGAAAATTTTAATCGAAATTGGCTCCTCGGTGTGAACGCAGGCATCGATCAACTCGAACCACGCTATGCGGGTGAATGGCTATTTGACTGGGTAAACTCCGGCGGTCTTGCACGCTTTGCATGGAATGGATATATCGAAGCCCCTACACATGGAGCCTATCGTCTTGAAAGCGTCATTACAGGAGAACGTATGAAGCTCGCGAATTTACCACTTATCGTGTAGTTACTTCAGCAAAGGCAAATCATTACCACCTGCCTGAGCCGCGATACTTCCGTCTACCCAAGAATTAACCAATTGACCGACATTGGCACCCCCTTTGAGATCTGGCAGAAGCCAAAAGCATAAGGCGGTCGCCCCCATAAAAAGTACCAAAAAACCGCCAATCACCATAAAAAATGTGTGCTGATCTTCAAAAACAGACATCACCCATGTTTGAATGGCGATGGCGAGCAGGAGCATGACGACTCCAATGACAACGGCCCAGATCATATAGATCGAACGTATAAGAAATTATTGGTTTGGTCAAGGGATAAGAAAAGCATCCCGTTCAAACACAACTGTCCCATCAACTAATATCCGATCAACCGCTGGGAACACATCCACATGATATCGGCTCTTCGTGGGAATCCCTGGCTTTTTATATACGCTGTGTTTTTCACCTAAGGAAAAATGCAAACCAAGTATTCGCTCAAATGCAGTGATATCAGCAAGTATTTTCTCTCGTGTGATCGCACGATTTAATCCCAAACCAAACTCGCGAATAATTGGTCGCTCCTCCGAGCGGATCTTCTCGATCGTGGCAACGAATTCAGGCGGAGCATCTGGCCCCGGAACAACTAAACCACCCTCAACCAACACAATGAACGGTGTGTAAAACTTCATGAGAAAATTCTCATCGGCAAATGCGTATATCTTGAACGAGCCCTGCGTGTTCTCCAATACTTTCGCTTCATTGAACATTTCGCCTATCGGAAACGTACCGCCAACATTCTGCATAGCCGTATAATCACCTATGTTCAGCTTGGCGGGCTCCATTCCGCCCGTCCACACTAAACGTTCTTCACCACACTCCACCACCACCGTTTCCGCAGGATCAAATATCGTTTTTAGTGATCGCCCTAATACCCCATCAACCCCTGGATCAAAACTCAATGTATCAACCCATGTCGCCCATTGCTCTTCCGGCATTCGATTCAAGTGAACATGTTCAATCACTTTTAATTTGCGATTGAATAATTCAATGCGCACACGAAACTCATTCAAACGAAAGTTTGTTGATTGGACAAGCGCAACTACGTCCCCTGCGTTCATCTCATCGATCGCCGTACGCACACGCGCCTCACCAACTGCGTCAAAATCTAAAAATATACCATCTGGAATCGCGATCTGATACGCGTCAGCCATAACAGCCGCTAAACCCGACTGACGATCATACACGACCAATACACGCTCACTGGATGAGCGCTTCATGGACCGATCCAAGATATTCCGAACGTGGTTGGCGGCAATGTGAGACAAGGGATGCATAATCATCATGATACAACGAACCCCGCCATTTGGCGGGGCTTGTCGATGGTGGACATTGCAGGATTCGAACCTGCGACCTCACCGATGTGAACGGTGCGCTCTAACCAACTGAGCTAAATGTCCAATCAAATGTGGCGGTATCTTAGTGAATCGCGTAAGATTTGGCAAGATATGACTTTGCATGAATGGCTTATTTTGGCAGAAAAGAACACAGAGGACGCGCCTTGGCTTGCCGCGAAGGCTCTTGGCAAAGAGCGTGCCTGGCTTGCCGCGAACCGAACCATTACCAAACTCCGAACCGTGCAGCTCACAAAACTGAACGCGCTTCTCAAACGCCGGCTCAAAGAAGAGCCCCTCGCATACATTCTTGAGACGCAGCCATTCTACGGTCGTGAATTCATTGTTAATAAATCTGTCTTGATTCCGCGCCCAGAAACAGAAGAACTTGTAGACGAGGCACTTAAGACCCCATCAGAGCTTTACATCGACATTGGAACTGGATCCGGAGCAATAGCCATCACGCTCGCAAAAGAATCGCCACGTTCTAAAGTAATCGCGAGCGAGGTAAGCGCAAAGGCTCTTCTCGTGGCAAAAAAGAATGCAAAAAAACTTGGCGCAAGCGTAACCTTTCTCAAAGGTTCATTATTGCACCCAAAATTACAAAAAATGATAAAGGGACCCGTTACCATCTGCGCCAATCTCCCCTATCTCCCACCAACAGACAGAAAGATCATGCCAAAGTCTGTGACAAAATTTGAACCAAGTTCCGCGCTTTTCACAAAAGACACTGGTATGGAGCTAAACAAGAAGCTTCTTAAACAAATCGCGGATTTCGTAAGGGCGCAATTTATTGCGCCCAGAGCAGGGCGTGATAAATCACTCCCCTACATATCGATATTCCTTGAATTCGATCCTCCGCAATCAGAAAAGCTCCTCGCGTTTGCAAGGAGCCTCTTCCCTAACGCTAGCTGCTCCATCATCAATGATCGCTGCGGTCGTGAACGAATTTTGAAAATCATTTCTTCTCCAATCCCCCAAAAATAATATCGTCGGTAGTGACTTCAATCCAGGTACGACCTCGAGTAAACAAGAATTCAGAACCATCTGTAGAAGCGAATTGGATCGGCTCACCTGATGCGCGAATCCAACGAATCGGAAATTTCTTTCCATCGCGATAGGCGATCGCCTGACCACTACCCGTCGTGCGAACTTTCAAACGACCGTAGCTATCAAGAATTTGTTGGTCCGTACGAATCACAACGATATTCTCGGCTTCAATCGCTGTGCCATCACGATCTTTTTGAATCGTGCCACCGTCTTTGCGCACATAGACGCCGCGCTCTTTATCGAATGTCCACTGAACATTGAATGAGCCACCATATTTCACATTAATCGTGAGTGCGTCTCCCCGATCTGTAGTTGTAGCCGCATCCTGAAAATGCCAACTCGTAACGGCAATAGTACCGGTAGCGACTTTACGCGCCACAAGTGGATCCATGAGTTCTTTACTTGTGTACACGTTATGTGGAGCGAAGCGGACATTGTCACGCCAGAAAGAAGGACCATTAAAAAACTGATCAAGATTCGTAATATTCTTCAACCCTGAACCAAGTAAAGTAAGCGCATCAGGACTTCCACCTACGTGAAAATACGAAGCATGAAATCCCTGAGCCCATTCAACATAATACGGACGCGCACTACGCACTGGCCCAATCTCCTCCACAGTCGACGTAGGATCGTACAAAGCCATGAGACGAGTGATTCCGCCCTCTACAGGTGCTTCAAACACGATGCTTGCTGCAGAGATGCCAGACAAAGGACGAGCATCTGGATGATTCTCAACCATCACAGCGCGTGGAAGAAGCGCTTCTTGCCCACGAGGCACAAGAACACCATCCAACTTACGAGGAACAAGCGACTCCGTCGTGGTGACAAACGCTGGAACCGCAATATCAGGCTGATTTGTCGCTGGGCGCGAGTTTCCCGAAATCGCCATCCAGAATAATCCAATGGAAATCAAGATAAGCAAAACGGCTCCGCCGGCAATCTGCCAGCGAAACCGTTCAGCTCGACCGATAAGGTCTTGTAACACAAGGTTTTATTTCTTTCCTCCTGCCTTTTCAGCAGCTTCTGCAGCTACCTTTGCTTCTTCAGCTGCCTTCTTGATATCAGCTTCAGACTTCACGGCGGTGACGTCACCAGCCTGACTCTCTTCAAGCTTCTTCAATTCATCTTCCGTCAATGGGCGAGCAACAGTTGCAATCGTCAACGTTACGTCATCGAGGAACTCTACGCCCTTTGGAGGAGTGATTGAACCAACGTTGATCGAGTCTTCGAATGTCTTCAACACAGACAAGTCAATCGTGATTTCTGCTGGAAGATCTCCAGGAAGACAACGAACATTGATTTCATCGAGCGACTTGATAAGCGTACCACCATCAGCCTTCACAGCGGCAGATTCACCGATGAACACGAGAGGAATATTCGCTTCAATCTCTTTGTCCATGCGAACCTGGTAGAAATCGATGTGTCTTGGTTCCATCGATAGTGGGTTGACCTGAACTTCCTTTACGAGTGCTTTTACAGGAGCAGCCGAACCAACAGAGACGTCAATCAAAGCAGACGTACCTGCGGCGCGGTAGATCTTAATAAATTCACTGCGACCAACCGAAATTGGCTGTGGAGCAACGCCTGCGCCATACATAATGGCTGGGACGCGCATCACCTTCAGCTCGTCCTTGGAGCGCTTGCCCATGAGGCTGCGCGTTTGTGCGGCAATGGCGTATGGCATATATATATTCGAAAAAGTGCCGATACCTTACGAAAAAAATCGTAAGACGTCAAGGGCCCTATTCCTTGTTCATTTCCGCTAACCTTTCAAGAAAATCGCGACTTTCTTCTTCTAGGAGGATATGGGTCGCGATACAATCGTCCGAGTTCAAGACAGCTCGTTCAGATAAACGGACCGCATCGATCGCCTTTTGGTCCGTCACAAGGCCCACCGTACTGACATAGCCAGTATTCTCTCTCATCAAAGCCAGCATAGACCGGCCACACGTACCACAAGAACAATGAAACAGCTTGCCTGTTCCTGTCTCCTCTATCATGGTCACACTCTCTTCTCCGTACGAAGTGTGACAAAGTGGGCACTCAACAATGAGGCGAGACGGGAGACTCATACCTGTCTATTAGACCTTGAAACGCATTAGATGTCCAAATTCTTTACGTACTTTGCATTCGTTTGAATAAATTTCTTACGTGGAGCAACTTCTGATCCCATTAAAATATCAAAGACTTCATCTGCTTTTACCGCGTCTTCAACATTCACGAGTTTCATCATACGAGCAGCTGGGTCCATTGTCGTGTCCCATAATTGTTCAGGGTTCATCTCTCCAAGACCCTTATAGCGCTGAATGGAAACGCCTCCGACCGTTTTCACGACTTCTTCTTCACTATCAACAACCTCTTCTTCGGACGCATCACCATGCGCCCCTACGGCACCTTTTTTGGCTTTCTTATTGTTCTCTGCTCTCTGCTCACTGCTCTTTATCAATTCCTCGATCAGCGCATCTCGCTCTTCTTCACTGTAGGCATATTTAACATTCTTTCCTTTAGCCACACGAAACAATGGCGGTTGAGCAATATAAATATGACCCTTATGGATAAGCTCTGGGAAATATCGATAAAACAATGTGAGCAACAATGTTCGGATATGTGCGCCGTCCACGTCAGCGTCTGTCATGATGACGATCTTGTGATAGCGCAACTTCGTGATGTCGAACATCTCTCCAATGTTTGTTCCAAGGGCAATCACAAGATTTTTGATCTGCTCACTTGAAAGCATCTTATCGAGACGCGCGCGTTCTACGTTCAAGATTTTTCCACGCAAAGGCAGAATCGCTTGAATGTCGCGATTGCGTCCCATCTTGGCTGACCCGCCAGCCGAATCTCCCTCAACGACGAAAAGTTCACACATTTGCGGATCGCGGTTTGAACAGTCAGCGAGCTTCCCAGGCAATGTCATGCCCTCAAGCGCGCCCTTGCGTAGCACTGTGTCACGAGCAGCACGAGCGGCAGCGCGAGCACGTTGTGCGAGCACACACTTCCCGATAATCGCTTCTGCATCTTTTGGATGCTCTTCCAAAAACATGCCAAACGCCTCCCCCATGACAGACTCAACAGCTCCACGCACTTCTGGCGTGCCGAGTTTTCCCTTTGTCTGTCCTTCAAATTGCGGTTCTGGAAAACGAATAGAGATGACACAGGTCATTCCTTCGCGCACATCTTCACCAGACAAGTTGTCATCCTTCTCTTTCAAATATCCCTTGGTGCGAGCATACGCATTCAACACACGCGTCACGGCAGCACGGAATCCCTGAACGTGCGTACCCCCTTCTGGGTTAATAATATTATTCGTAAACGCAAACAATGTCTCCTGATAATCATCCGTATATTGCAATCCAATCGAAACCTCAGATTTCCCCTCCTGCTTTTCTACGAAGAAAATATTCTCGTGCTTTGGTTGTTTCTTGTGGTTCAAATGACGTACATACGAAGCAACACCTCCCTCAAAATAGAAGGCGTATGCATCGTGCTGGCCAGGTTCGCGTGCATCAATCGCCACGAGCTTAATCCCCTTTGTGAGATAGCACTGCTGACGATAATGATCTAAAACGCGTTGAAAATCGAATCTCGTCCCTTCCGTGAAAATGGATTTATCTGGCTGAAACAGAACCGTGGTTCCATGGCGTTTGCTCGTTCCAACTTTTTTCACTGGAGCTGCTGGCTTTCCACGATGATATGTCTGCTTCCACATTCCACCATCACGCTCAACTGTCACTTCAAGCTCATCAGACAACGCATTCACAACAGACACACCCACGCCGTGCAAACCACCAGAAATTTTATAACCACTTTCATCACCACCAAATTTTCCACCTGCATGCAGCTTCGTGAGAACAAGTTCGAGTGCAGAAACTTTATATTGCTTGTGAATTTCTACTGGAATACCACGACCATTATCAAAAACCGAAACCTTATCATCTGGCAAAAGCGTCACGATAATTTCATCTGCGTGACCAGCCATTGCTTCATCAAAAGAGTTATCCGCAACTTCGCGCAATAAATGAAATAATCCATCTGGCCCCGTAGAGCCAATATACATACCCGGACGCTTACGTACCGGTTCAAGACCTTCAAGAACCGAGATCTGCTCAGCTCCGTACGCACCAGCCTGCTTCTTTTTCTCGTCATTTTTTGCCATAGGGAATGGCAAGAATCTAACAACAATGAAGACATGTTACAATACCACCATGTCTGCAGACCACGTCATCGGATCAGGGATGACCGATCAACAATTAGAGCTCGCGTCTTTTTGGGTTCGAAATCGCCTTTTATGGCGACGCCTCGGATACGGAAGCTTAATCGCCTTCTCCGCTGTCTGTTGGCTTTTTGTCGCATGGTCTTTATTAGATGCCTATGCCATCTCTTATCCACGCGAAAGCCGCGTTCTCACGCATATCATTCAAAATCAGCTTTCCGTTCAAGGATTGGCCGCCTCAGCTCCAAAAGCCATTCAACCTAGTGAAACTTCCGTTTTTGATACTCTCGATAATCATCAGGACTACCTAGTAGAACTCTCAAATCCAAACATCATGTGGTGGGCGGAATTCGATTATCGCTTTGACGTTGCTGGTGAAATGACCCCTGTGACCCGTGGCTATATTCTTCCAAAAAGTCAACGCTACCTCACGCAGCTCGGCTATTCGCCAAAAACATCTTCAAGAACGGCACGGCTTGTTGTCGACAACATCCGCTGGCATCGAACCGACCCAAAAATAGTCGGGAGTAATTACGCTGATTTTGCCAATGCACGAACTCAATTCGCATTCGAAAACGTCGCCTACGCCCACGATCTTATGTTCGGTACAAATACTGTCGGACAAACCACGTTCGATTTCGTAAATGAAAGCGCCTACGGTTACTGGAATATCGATCTCACCGTTCTTCTGTTCCGTGGCACCACCCCTGTCGGCGTCACTACGATTTCACAGACAGAGATCAAGCCCGGTCAACGCACCCCAATCAGCATTAACTGGTTTGATAATTTAGGCGGCGTCAGCAAAACCGATATCCAGGCTAATGTGAATATTCTCAACCCATCCTCCTTCCTCCCAACTTCTAACTTCTAACTTCTAGCTTCTCCTTTCCTTCTTCTCCTTTCCTTTGCTAACGTGCCCCCATGGGCCGAATTGTTGAGTTATTCCAACGCATCGACTGGATGCTGCTTGCCGCAGCCGTCACCTTGACGTCTATCGGTCTTGTTGCGATTTACGGAATTGGGATCTCGCAAAATCCAAGTGATTTGTTTTTGTTTCAAAAACAATCCATCACTGCCGCCGTGGGGATTCTTGTGCTGCTCGCCCTCATGTTTCTGGATTATCGCCATCTTCGAGCCTATGGATTTTTCTTATACATCTTCGGCGGGATCATGCTCCTCGGCGTGCTCCTCCTTGGCATCGAAGTAAATGGCACACGCGGCTGGTTCCGTGTCGGCGTCCTTTCTTTCCAGCCCGTAGAACTCGCAAAGATATTTTTAACCGTCTATCTTGCCGCTCTCTACGCAAAACGCGGGCGAGGGCGACTCACCTGGACAACATTTTTTATGGGCGGAGTTGCTACGGGTATCTATGCGCTCATCGTGATGGCGCAGCCTGACTTCGGATCAGCCGTCGTACTGATTCTAATTTGGGGAGCAATATCCGCATTTACCGGACTTCCAAGACGCGCTTGGATCATTCTTCCTCTGATCCTACTGGTAAGTGGTGGTCTCATTTGGACGGTTGGACTCAAACCATATCAGCACGACCGTATCGTAAGTTTCCTCGATCCAAACAGCGACCCACGCGGATCGGGCTATAACGCGATTCAGGCACGTATCGCCATCGGATCGGGCGGATGGTTCGGAAAAGGCATTGGTGAAGGCTCTCAGGCCCGCCTACGCTTCCTCCCAGCCGCAGCTACCGACTTTATCTTTGCTGTTGTCGGTGAAGAGATGGGCTTGGTCGGCATCTGTTTTATCTTCGGCCTCTTTTTATTGATGCTCGTGCGCTTTATCCGTCTTGGATATGAATCCGAAGATGACTTTGCCGCCTATCTTCTTGCGGGTCTTGCCGCCATCTTCTTGATTCACCTTTTTGTGAACGCGGGTATGAATTTAGGCATCTTACCAATCACGGGAATTCCGATGCCTTTTCTTTCCGCCGCTGCTTCCTACCTTTTGATCGTGTTCGTCTGTATTGGACTCGCACAGAGTGTAGCTGTCCGTCGTCGCGGCACAGTTGCGAAAGACGCAGGCATCATGTTACTCGAGTAATATCCACACCCTCAGTTTTTCTAAATCCAATTCGATCTGGAGCTTCATCATCCAACGAGATCATAGAGCCGAACGAAACAGATCTCTCCCCGTATTTATCTTTCACTAAATCAACCGCACGAGATACGGCTAATCGACGATTTGCTTGAAATCCAAAATCAACCTGCCGATTTGGCGGCGACAATTCAAACAACGTAACCGCAAGAAATCTCACACGTTCTCCATGCCAAAGTTCTCGCAATAATTCAAGTGTTTTTCCGATAAGCGTAAATGAATCATTCGCCGGTTCGCCAAGCCGTGCATGAGAAGAAGACTCACCAACAATAACCGCAATACCGGAAGCTGATAATCCAAAACTCCGCATCCGTCGACTTGCACGCTCCACCAAACGCATCAGCGTAGCTGGCACCTTTCCTTCACGATTCACTCGATCTGGAACGCAATACGAATGCCCAAATGATTTTGGAATACGCTCACCCGCAGGTTCAACCATCTCCACATCAAGCCCTTGTAGTTTTGCCTGAAGAAAATATCCGTTCACTCCAAACTCTCGCATCAAATTCGCCGTAGGACCATTTTTGATTTGCAGCAATGTCATAAATCCAATCCGCTCAAGACGACGCCGCATGCGCGGACCAATTCCGCATACATCCTCCAGATCAAGTCGCGAAAGGATCTCATCTAAATTTTCATGCGTGATGATCGAAAGCCCGTCCGGTTTTTTCAGATCAGAGGCGGTCTTCGCGAGAAAACGCGTTGGAGCGATACCGGCCGAACAACGCAACCAATCCCCGATCTCATTTGTGATACGTCGCTTTACACGCGACAATGCAAACGACGCTTCTGCCGCATCACGATACCAACCCGTCAAATCTAAAAACGCTTCATCAATAGAATAATGTTCTACACAATCTGAAATCTCGTGGAACAAAGCGAAGACACGTGAAGTGACTGCGCGATATTTCGCTGGATCATTTTCCACAAACTTTGCCGATGGCACGATTTCACGCGCTTCTTTCACCGTCATGCCAACTTTCATTCCCATCTTTTTTGCTTCCACGGACGCTGCAATCACACAACCATATTCTTTTAAATACGCACACACTCCCAATGGTTTTCCGCGTAGATGCGGATTTGCCTGCTGCTCAACAGACGCAAAATACGAATTCATATCCACATGAGCAATCAACCGTTGTGAACGCGGGAATTCCATACCGAACAAATATAGAACAGAAACAGAACAGAGGCAATAGAAACGAGTAGGTTCACATCAGGGAGATGGGCTCGCACCGCCTCTTGCTTTCTCCTCCTCTGAGAGGAGGAGATCTTTTTCCGAAAATCCCCTCCTCCCAGAGGAGGGGTGGCCACAGAAGTGGCCGGGGTGGTGCGAACCTACTCCTGTTCCACAGTGGGAAATCCTCAAAACAAAACACCGCCCGAATGGGCGGTGTTTTACATGGAGCCGATGGCCGGATTTGAACCGGCGACCTTTGCTTTACGAAAGCACTGCTCTACCAGCTGAGCTACATCGGCGGAATCACCCATAGCACCGTTAGGTGCGCAGGGTGATGGAGCGGGTAAGGAGAATCGAACTCCTCTTTAATGCTTGGGAAGCATTCATAATAGCCACTATACGATACCCGCCTACGCTCCTACTGGAGCTACGGCGGGCTGGGCCCGCCAAGCATGCCAGCCGAAGCTTGAGCGAAGGCTGGCGCCGCGCGATCCTATCAAGACGCGGGTTCGTTGGCAAGGCTCTTAAACTTCACGTATCGAACAACATCCGATTGTTTCAAACGTTCTTCAAGCGTCTTATCAAAAGCCTGGGCATCCCCCGACTCTTGGCTGCTCTTTGCGCGTAGCGTGTCTTCAAGTAGAGCTGGGCGCACGACCATCTCCTTAAACGCGACTTCATCCATTCCGAATTGGTCATGCAAAAAATCACGAATCTCCTGCGGTGTCGTTGAAGTTCCTGCACGATCAACCAACCCGAGATACGCACGCTCCACATCGAGTTGCGTAACCTGCATTCCCGCCTTAAACGCAAGATCATCAATGGCCGCGATACGAATTGCACGCTCAAGAGCCGCAGAACGTTCTGGATCTCCAAACGTGCTGGTCACGCCCTGCGCCTGACTTGCTGGTCCCTCAATAAACGTACGCTGGGCTTCAACATGCTTTAAGTACTCCGCATACGTCACAGTCTGTGAACCAACGCGAGCCGCAGGCATCCAACCAATCATAGAGGCAATTGGCGGCTTCTCGACGTGATACACGTATCCCGAAGCGGCGATCCCTCCAAATGCCACGAGAACAAGAACAACACCCACAACAACCATGAGAAGCATTCTCGGATTCTTTATAACCTTTTCGAAATGCAAATGGACGTGCTTCATATGTTAATTGGTTGGCTTCGGAAAAAAATAATCAATCCATCGCTGCGAGTTTGGACGCGTGTCTTCAACAGGAACCGTTGGGGCTGGCTGATCGCCGATATCATCGTTCCAAGAACCAGGATCACCCATTCCGCGAAGAATAATTACCCGCTCTCCAGGTTGACGCAAGTCCAGTCGTGTTCGCGCTTCTTTATCAAGTGCCTCTGGCGAATCAAGACGCTGAATCAATTCTGACAAAGCGAGTTTCTTCCCTTCAAGTTTTTCCACCTCAGCTTGCATATGTCCAATCTCTTGATCCACTTTCCACTGACTCAAACCTTCGCGAACCGTAGAAACGCCAACGAGTAAACAAAGCGCGCCACTTGCTGCAACAGCTAATGGCCACAGCCATTTCTTGTGCTGTGTACTACGTGCTACGTGTGGCTTGCTCCGGCGCATGTCCTCGACAGTATAGCACTAGAGCTCTTTGACTTTGAAGTTTGGATTTCGACCGTCACGAAGTTTTTGTAATAAAGCTGCCACTTGATCTGGACCTGCTACGCCAGAAATGACCGCGGGGATCGATGCGCCCGCGCCCAACAAAGAAATACTCCCCGTACGAAACATTGAATCGAGCATACCGTGACGCTCAACCGTGATACTCATTCCATACAGTGGCCACTCTGTTACTTGACGATCCCAAGGACTTTTCTGACGAACAATAACAACACGAGCATCTGTTGCGACTAACGCATTCGTATCCCACAAAAGCAAAGTTTTTAAAGCGAAAAACAATCCGCCCGCCAAAAACAAACTGATAATAACCGCCCCAATAAAGCCCAATCGAATAAGTGGAAAGAGAAAGAAAAACGGCAACGCGATACACAACCCAGCAGCAACCAAGCCTGGAATCACTGAAGATGCGTGTCGGCGAATCACCGCCACCACACGCTCTCCTTCTTGAAGCTGCAAGATGTCATGTACGGATAACATAGAGATTAAGACAGGGCCGTATGAATCGCCTCGGTGGCGGTCCTGACCTCGTCCCAAGGTAGCTTACGCCCATTGGAGAGGCAGATCCACGGCTCACAGCCCTTTCCGGTCAATACAACCAAATCGCCAGGTCTTGCGAGTGCCATCGCTTTCATGATTGCCTCACGACGATCCAATACGCGGAACAGATTCTGTCCATCCTTTTTTCCACCCGCGATCGCCCCTTCAGCGACCTGGTCAATAATTTCTTGCGGATTATCATCATACGGATCCTCATTCGTCACAATCACAATATCGGCATGCTCGGCAGCCATACGCCCAAGAATCGGACGACGCGCAATATCACGGCCTCCTCCACAAGAACCGAGCACATGAATCGTGCGCGTCTTTGGGATCAAGGCAAGCGCTTCATATAAACGACGAAACGACTCTGGTTCAGGGGCATAATCAACGATCACCGTCCAAGGCTGACCAACGTCCACGCGCTCAAACCGCCCAGGGATTCGACTCACTTCTGACAAACCAGCGATAGGCTTTTTCAAATCAAGATCTAATGCACGACACGTCGCAAGAGCGGCAAGCGCATTCGAAATATTATATTCACCAGGCAATCGCAACGATACCGGGATTCCATCAACCGTAAACGAGGAACCATCCGCACGCATCTGCACACCTTTCGCACGAAGCCCCTTCCCTTCTCCAATACCAAATCGCTCAACACGTTCTAATCCTGGCGTCTCAGCGTAGTAATCTGCAAATTCACTGTCTGCATTAACTACCGCCGTCCGAACTACTTCAAATAAAATACGCTTTGCTTTTTTATAGTTCTCAAATCCGCCATGCGCTTCAATATGTTCTGGAGTCAGATTCGTAAACACGCCCACCTGATAATTAATCCCCACATGTCGATGCTGAATCAACCCCTGTGAAGAAGTTTCAATTACCGCATAGGTACAACCTGCACGAACCATGTCGCGCAAGGTTTTCTGCAAAAAGAAACGCCCTGGCATGGTCATCTTGGTTTTATTCAACCATTCTTTGTCTGCGACTTTCATGATCGCCGTCGTCGTACAACCCGTTTTAGCCCCAGTCGCTTCAAGTACTTTTGCTAAAAGATATGTGGTACTCGTTTTTCCATTCGTCCCCGTCACACCAATCACCACCAAGTCCTTTGATGGATTTCCATACGCAAACTGAGCCACACGAGCCAACACATAATGATACGCACCAATTGCAGGAGCTGGAATTATTTTTTTGAGTTGATTCAACATATCAGGATGAATACGTTAGCAACGAGAGAACGGCAAACACGATCGCCAGTGACAAAACCCCCACTCCAAATGGAGCCACCAGATGTAAACCGGCTAGTTTTGCAAGAATCAATAGAGCAACCCCAATAACCTGTAACAACATTTTGATCTTGCCATAGTGATTCGCTGACGCATACCTCCCTTGTCTTCGCCGGTATAAAGCGCCTGCAATGATCAACAATTCAACCAAGACCATCACCACAGCAAATGACATATTTACCTCACGTGCGACAAATACTATTACCGCAGACCCGATCAACAACTTATCTGCAACTGGATCAGCCATTGTCCCCCACAACGTAATTTGTTTTCGCAAGCGCGCCATAGAACCATCAATTGCATCCGTAAGCGCTGCAAACAAGAACAATGCCAATGCCGCCGGCCAATGCTTTGTCCAAAGAAGCCCTAATACAAACGGCGTAAGGATGATACGAAGAACCGTAAAGTGATTCGGTCGCAAAAACCGTGGCAACCAACGCACAAACACCGCCCCCATGAAGCGATCATGAGGCGCAAGCACGATATTCTCGTTCGTCATCAACATCGCCCCTAAAGGATACGGGAATTGGGCAAGACTGGCGAATATTCAGCCGCGTGATACCCTAAAGAATATATGGAGAATATATCAACTGGAGGGGGTAAATCTCATACTCCTGATCATAAAATGAACGCGGGAATGCATAATATCGCTGATGTATACGAGCAATTTACACCAGAACAACGAGCCCTGATGGATAAATTTAGCAAAACACAGGACGCAGCAAAACGTGAATCGTCTAAAATAGACGCCACGACAACCAAAGATCTAAAAACAAATATTGAAAATTTTGAACCTACCGTCACCATTAGAAGGGATGAACACCCAGAAGGAATGTTTCCAGCCGCTACAGGGCCAAGACCAAAACCAAAAAAAGGATTCTTTAAAACAATGATCGGCAATATTTGGGGTGAGGAAGAATAACCTATGCACAGCCGGTGGATCGAAGCGCTCATCCTCATATGTACCGTTGGTGCGGCGCTCGCAAACGCCTGGCTCAACGCAAATCCACTCTTTGGAGCGGTCGCTTTAGCGTTCTGCGTCCTCTATCATGCTGTAACTCTTGGAAGCCGTCTCATAAAGCGCAATCAAGGGATAGCAGCAACCTTCGTCGGACTCACGGTCATTCTCGCCGGCCAAAGCATCATCCAAACCCTGTTTTATTATCTTGGATGGAGTCTCAACTCTGTCACTGACGCAACTAGCCTCGGACTCACACTCACGCTTTTAATCGCGATTCTTCCTGAAGAAACAACGCACGAACCAGCAGAAGTAGAAGAAGTAACAAGCAACAAAAAAGAGATCATTTGGATTCTGACACTTCTCATCCCTTCTCTCATTGCTTTTGGATACGCCATAAAAGCTTCAAGCGGTGTTGCGACTGATCTCGCGATCAGAACCCCTTGGCCGCTTTTACCCATTGGAACGCTTGTCGCCTGTATTCTCCCCGCTATCGCCGCATGGCTCGCCGCTTGGAAAACAAAATCACGCGTGCTAGTCACTTCACTCGCAGCCCTCTCACTCATTTCCGTCACGCTGATTGCGCCACTTGTCTATTCTGTTGGTTTTGGATTTGATGGCTTTTTGCATCAAGCAAGCGAAACCATTCTTTTGAACACCGGAACGCTCTCGCCAAAACCTCCATATTATATTGGACAATACGTCTTCGTTACCTGGTTTACACGACTCACACAATTCAATCTTGAAACGATCGACCGCTTTCTTGTGCCTCTTGCCGCAGCCGCTCTTCTGTTCTTTTTAATTCCGCTTTCGAAAAAATACCGCGCATTTCCTGTGGCGGTTCTTCTCTTTCTCCCAATCGCAACGCTTGTTGTGACAACCCCACAAGCATTCGCCTATCTCATTGGCTTGGTTGCTGTTATCACCGCTCTGGTCTCGCGAGAAAACAAGTGGCATCCCGCCGTGCCGATTTCTTTCGCGGTGTGGGCATTGTGTATTCACCCACTCGCCGGTCTCCCACTCGCACTCGGCTGTGCGGCGATTCTGTTTCCACGTCTCAAATATCTATTCGCGATTGGCGCCATCGCATCCATTCCAACCGCATTCGCATTCTTGAATACCTCACAAGCCTCCATCACCTGGAACATCGCAAATCTGTGGGATGCGCAGACAATTCAAGCGTTTTTCTCCGCCATGGTTCCCCCACAAAATCGCGTCGCTCTCTGGGCTGATTGGGCCTCTATGGTTGCATTCCTTTCGCCTTGGATGATGCTCATCGCCGCAGGAGTCGCCATTAAACACGATCTTGAACGACGTCGCGACTGGATTCTGTTGAGCATCCTAGGCATTGGCATGATCATCGCTGGCATCTTCTTAAAAGGAGCCGGCGAGTTTGCATTTCTTATCGAATACGAACGCGGCAATTACGCGGACCGATTGTTTGTGATCTCCACACTCTTCTTGCTTGCACCTGCCGCTACGGGAGTATCACTCATACTCGAACGCATGAAACGCGCCTCAGCAATCACCGCGATTACGCTCTTGCTCGGCCTGTTCTCATGGCATGCCGCACAAGCTTATAACGCACTTCCACGCTTTGATGCGTCTGTTGCAAGCCATGGCTGGAGCTCAAGTGCATCTGACCTTGAAGCCGTGCGCTGGATCGATCGTGATGCAGGGATTGAACCCTATGTCGTTCTGGCAAATCAAAGCGTGAGCGCCATAGCCGTTCGTGAACTCGGCTTCAAGCGTTATGCAAAAGATGTATTCTTTTATCCAATTCCAACAGGTGGTCCGCTCTATCAAGTGTTCCTCCGGATGGTTGGAACAGAAATCAACGCGGACACATTGCATGATGCGAGCGAACTCGGACAAAGCAAACTGATCTATGTCGTTCTCAATGACTACTGGTGGGACGCTTCAAGAGTCAGTGAATCGCTCGCCGGCCTCTCTCAAGCGCAGCAATCATTTGGAAATGGCGCAGATCGCGTCTATAAATTTACCCTTCCTTAATCAAATCGCTGAATCGCTTGGCGTACACGTCTGGATCGTGTTGTTTCGCAAGTTCGTACATCTGCGTTGTTTGATCGCGATAATGATCTGGGTCAACCAAAAACTGAATCGCCTCAATCCACGCCTGCACATCATCTTTTGGAACAACGATACCAGCACCATCTAGCGTCTCAAACACTCCTCCAACATTTGATGCGATAACGGGCAATCCAACAGAGGCCGCTTCGAGAATGACCGTCGGTTGATTTTCCATGATCTGCGAAGGGAATAACAAAATATCCGCTTCACGCATCGCCTCCACCACCAGCTCTTGGGAGACATGCTCCAATACATTCACCTGATGCGAAATTTGCGATTCAAGACGAGTCACGAATTCTCTCCCCTTTTCTTTCGTACCACCAATCAATAAAAGTTGGAGTATCTCGCGTGGCGCACGCATCGCAAAAGCGACTGGTGGCGCAGGATTCGGCAACACCTGAGTTCTCGCATCCACAAAAAATCCACGACGCTCATGCTGTTCAAGCAACCAAGCCGTTGGAGAAATAGTCAGATTTGGTTTTCCAAAACTGCGCAGACGAAGCCATGACCACATCTTTTGCCAAGTACTAATGTTTGTCGCGTCTTTCAATTGACCAGACGGTTCAAACAATTGCACATCATGCAAAACATGTACCCACCGAACGCCCTGTTTCTGAACAAGTGTCGGCGTTCCAAACCCACATCCCGTAAGATTGTGCGTCAATATCACATGCGGCTCCCAATCAACAATCTCTTTTGCGATAGCTGTCTGTGGTAATAAATCCGCTAGATGTGCAAACAAGCGCACAGGAGCGATCCAGGAAAACCAGGAGACCTCAGGTCGCCATACACGTACTTCGCATCCAGCCGCTTCCAAAATCTGTACCTGAAGTTCGGCGATGCGACCAGCGCCGCCTCGCATCACAGGTGGAAATGCATTTGTTAAGACCGCAACACGCATACTTCTTTATACACCTTTTGCAATCCATCGAGATGAGCATCCCAAGAAAAATGCCGCGCATGGTTGATTCCCGCTTCTGATAAGCGCTGACGGAAACCTCGATCTGATAAGACGCGATACAAGCCCTGCGCGAGTTCCTCCACCGAACTTGGCTTCACCAAAATCCCCGTCTCTTGCGGACGAACAACCGTGCGCAATCCTGGTAAATCAGATGCGACCACAGGCAACCCACAAGCTTGTGCTTCAAGCGCTACCAATCCAAATGCCTCTGCCCCATTCGTAGAAGGAAAAGCAAACACATCCGCACTGCGATACGCGTCAATCACGGTCGCGTCGTCTACACGACCAAGAAAATGCGTACGACGATCAATCCCGAGTCGCTTTGCTTCTTCTTCATAGGTGGCACGAAGATCGCCATCTCCAACAATTAACAAATGCGTTTTCGCATCAAGTTGCGCAGTCGCTTTCAACAAAACATCAATCCCTTTGAAGGCATGCGCTTTATCAAGACCGCCGACAAACAAAATGATCGGTGCCTCTTCTGGTACGGAGAAACGCGCTTTCACAGAAGGTCCTGGCGTATAGCGATCTAGATCAACACCGAATGGTAACTCAATCACACGATCGATCATCGATTTGATGGATGAACTCGCCGCATAATCATAAGACGCAACGAGAATTTTTTTTGCGTGAGAAAATAAGAAAGGCTGCACGAGTACACGATGCAAACGAAATATTATTCCCTTCCAAGACGGTGCCGTCGCATCCATGTGAAACGACACAACGATTGGCGGCAAGGAATCGGAAGCGGCAAGAATACGCTCTGCAGTTCCGTAAAAGGGATAATGCAAATGGATCACATCGAACTCTTTCAACGAACTCACAATCCCCTTTAACCAAGCCGCGTTCCCGTACTGCCATGCTGTCGGAATGAATTTTACAAACGAGCGCGATTCGTTATTCGTGATTCGTGATTCGGGTGTGAACAGTGTCGCCTCTACACCACGCGCACGAAGCCCAGTCACTTCACGAAATGCAACCGTTCCCATTCCGCCGGCCGGTGGGACTACGCAGCACACGTGAGCAATCTTCATACGTGATCAATATCTTTGAGCGCTTCACGACGCACCAAATCTGTAATTTCACGTTGTTGACGATGATGTTGCACAAACAAATTAAACACCATCACAAACAAAATGATGACCGCGAGATACATCGCCAAGTCAGATCCACGACCAATACCCACGCTATGTGCAAGCAAACTCGAAATCTCTGGACGAATCACGACTGCGGCCGCCACAATCCAAAGCCCGCTCCAGGCAACCGCCTCGCGTCGACTAATCGCTCCTTGCTTGGCTCGCTTCCACGCCAGGACAAGCCCCGCGCAAAATGCGACCAACAAAAATATTTGAATGATAGTCATAGATTAGGAGAAGGCACCGATAAATAATTCCCACGCAATTTTAAATGCTGCGAGCGGTGGTGATATTCCATTTTGTCCTTTTGCGAGTGTCTCGGCCGTATAGCGAATGCGCACCGGCACTTCTGTCCATCGCAACTTCGAACGCGTCACCAAGCGCAAAATCTCCGAACAATGCGCCATGCGATCCTGACGGAAATCGACAACTCGAGCGGCTTCGGCGGTCATCGCACGCAATCCACTTTGAGGATCCGTGACCTTACGTGGCACGCCGAGCGCCAGCGCATTAAACCGTTTTGCCGCCACGAGAAGCACGCGGCGCGCGAATGGCATTCCTTCCGATGACAATCCAAGAAAGCGAGAACCAAAAACCACATCTGCTTTTCCTTCCTTCAAGGGAGCGAGCAAACTTGGAAGAGATTCCGGCGCATGCTGACCATCGGCGTCGATATGCACGATAATATCCGCTCCGAGTTTTAGAGCCGCTTCTGTCCCCGTTCTTAATGCCGCGCCCTGCCCTCGGTTCAACACATGCCGCAAAACAACCACTCCCGTTTCTTTTGCCCTTTCTGGCGTCGCATCGCAGGAACCATCATCCACCACCACGATCTGATCCACCAAAGGCAAAATACCAGAAATCGCCGCAGTTATGCGGGTTTCTTCACGAAAAGCTGGCATGACGGCAATGACCTTCATCTCTCAAACCTTAGCCTAATTTTGATATTACGTACAAGTTACTGGCCAAAGCTCCTAAACCCCGACAAAAGAGTCTTATTTGCAATCGTATAATCAATCGCCTTTTTCAAACCATCATCAAGCGTCACGAGCGGCAACCATCCAAGTTTTTCTTTCGCTTTTGTAAGATCTGGCAAACCAAGTTGAGTCATGAACAAAAGCGCGTCTCGGAACACGATCTTTGATGAAGAACCTGTCATCTCAATGATGCGATTTGCCACCTCAACCAAAGGCATATCGATATCACTTCCGATATTCACTGGACCAATATTCTCTGCAGCGCCCATGAGCTTCATCAGTCCATCCACCACATCCGTGACAAAAATAAGCGATGTAGTGAAATTTGCATCACCGAATATTTCAATATCAGTTCCATCGAGCGCATTCGTGACAAAATCCGGAACCATCTGTCCATCAAACAAAGGCATACGCGGACCAAAGGTACGAAAGATACGAGCGATGCGTGCATCGACGCCATGAACCTGGGTATACGTCGCACAACACGTTTCTGCGAAGCGTTTTCCTTCGTCGTAACAAGCGCGCGGACTCAAGGTATCTTGTGAACCGATTTCATCTTCACGAAATGCGTGGTTATCAGTAGGACGTGGACCGTACACGGTCGAAGTCGAACCATGCACAAATCGTGATTTATATCGCACGGCCAAATCAAGTGCATGCTTCATGCCAAGCGAGTTCGCATACAATGTCTGCATGCGATGCTGCTCGAAACGTTTTGGACTTGTTGGACACGCGAGATGATAGATCTCCTGAATCCCCTGAAATTTCACCTTAAAACGCGCGAGCTCAGGAAACGCTTCTGGATCAAACGGAGAATTAATATCATGACGAATAAATTCAAAATCTGGATGGCGCAACAGCGTATCAATATTTGATTCTTGACTCGTAGCAAAATTATCAAGACAAATGACTCGCGAGTCTTTCAAGAGCGATTCGCAAAGATGTGAACCAATAAAACCAGCACCACCGGTGACGAGAACGATCTTTTTTTCAAAAACTGGATTCTCCATACGATTAAGATCCAAAAGAATGCGTAAGCTGACGATGCGAACGCGCGTATTCAATCATGCGACGCAGTCCGTCTTCCGTGCGAACTAATGGAAGCCATCCTAATACTTGGCGCGCCTTCCCAATATCAGGCAATCCAGCCTCCCCATACACATTTGTCGTCGGCTCGAAACGCACACGAGAAACACTATCTGTTAATTTGATAATCTGACCTGCTACCGAAGAAAGATACTGCTCCTGATCAGACCCAAGATTCAAAACCGTCACATCGATAGATGAATTCATATGACGAACCAATCCATCCACAATATCTGACACATAACATAAACCAATGCGCGCATCTTCTGGAAATGAAAGCTCGATATCTTTTCCATCAAGCGCATTGTTAATCATGTCAGGCAACAAATTTCCATCAAACAATTTCATGCGAGGGCCATACGTTCGAAACACACGCGCGATTTTTACATCTACGTGATACACGTCTTGATAGGTATACAAAACCGACTCACCAAAACGTTTTCCCTCATCGTAGGAACCATGTGGTGTCAAATGATCCAACACGCAAGGATCAGACTCTGAAACATATGGATGATCCGCTCGACGTGGGCCATACAAAGAAGAAGAGGAAGCAAACAATATCTTTGCCTGATTGGAAACAGCTACATCCAACACATTCTTCATGCCGATGGAATTCGTCAAAACCATCGCAATCTTAAAATCCTCAAAATGCCGCTTCGAGATTGGACAGGCGAGATGATAGATCTCCTGAATCCCCTGAAATTTCACCTTAAAACGATCAAGCTCTGGATAATCATTCAAATCAAAAGGCTGAACAATATCATGATTAATGAACTCAAAATTTGGATTTTGAAGAAGATGCTCCACGTTTGCGACGGAACTTGTAGAAAAATTATCCAAACAGATCACGTGGTTGTCTTTCACGAGCGCATCACAAAGATGCGAACCGATAAAACCGGCACCGCCCGTGACGAGAATGTTTTTCTTGTTGAAAAGAGGCCTAGAGGCAGGCATGCGGTGATTATACCACGTCTTGCAAACGCTTGAAGGTAAAGAATCTGTGGGCAAAAAAAGTGAAGATCGCACAGATGCCTGTTGCGACGGCAATCACAAGGAAATCATTGATTCCAAAGCGCCCATGACCAAAGGCAAAAATACACGCTTGTAACGCAGCCGCGCCTGCAACCACAATCCCGTATCGAACCATTTGAAAATGATCTTTCTTTACCGCCCCACCAAAAGTCCAAATTTTGTGCAAAAGAAAATTAAACAAAATAGCAATTCCATTCGCCGCCACACTTTCTATAAGACGATTCCCATTCGGGAACAGTACACGCGACAAAAGCGCATACACGCCGATATTTATCAAAAACGATAAACCACCAACAACCAAGAACCGGGCAAACGTACCGCCCTCGGCTTTGGCGAATCTTGAAACTCGATGGATCATAGCGACGGAAGAAATATATGAAATCTCGAAAGCAATGAAAACGCCGCCAAACCAAGTTTCTGGATACCATCCCCTTGAGAAACGCGGGGCGCAACCAATCCTTGCAAGGCACGGCCAGCATTCAAACGACCGCTTCCCAGTTTATATCGCACATCTGACTTTTGAACTGGATCAATCGGATCTGCAGTCACCATTAAGCGCGCTCGAATCTGCGCAGGACCCCAATCAGGACGAATGCTCTTGATAAGCGCCGCTGTTCCACTTACGAGTGGTACAGCCGCAGACGTTCCCGTCACACCAGCGATATATTGCGTCGAACTTGCATCGCGCGCAGCGCCATGAAACGGATGCGCTCCCAACATTTCATGACCAGGCGCAGAAATCCCAACACACGTACGTCCAAAATTGGCATACGGCGCTTTTTGATCAAGCGGGTCCGTGGCACTCACCGTTAATATCGCAGATGAACCGGCCAAGCTACACGCTGGATACATCGGTTGCTGATCAAGATCGAGTCCATCCTTCCAACCACTCGTATTCCCTGCTGCCGCTACGACAAGAACGCCCGCATCAGCCGCTTCTTTGATTGCACGATCCATATCATCATCTGGCTCAAATCCAACAAGACTTATATTGATGATTTCCGCTCCATGATTCACTGCATACCGAATGGCAGCCGTAATATGATCAACCGAACCCGCGCCATTCATATCCAACACCACAAGCGGCATCACATTAATATTCCAGGCCATGCCAGCCATCCCAATTCCATTATTTCCTTGTGCCGCTAGTAACGAGGTCATGATCGTGCCATGTGACATCGCGTCATCGTCCTGATCAGGCCCAACCATCGGCGTCGTATCCGAAGTATTAGTGATGAAATTCCATCCATCCTCTACTCGAATCCCCGCCAAATCAGGATGCTGAAAATCCACCCCAGAATCAATCATCGCAACCGTCACCGAATGAGTACCTGTCGTCACGGCCCATGCCTCTTGCGCATGAATCTGGCGTAAATCCCATTGTTGCGGGAATAAAGGATCATTTGGTGAAGGGAGAGTCTCTGCATGAGTTGATACGCCAAACACAAGACTCCCCAGACAAGAAATGAAAGAGAAAGCGAGAAGCCGTTTGACGGAAAAACGCATCGGGGACAAGCTTACCTGAGCGAAGATCATCCCGCCACACTCATGCTACACACCAGCCAACTCGCCAAACGCCTCCTGATTCTCACGGGAGACCTTGTGGCATTTGAACTCGCACTCCTACTTACCATCACCGTTCGATACGGTGGATTTGATAAAGGTCTCTGGATGGTGAACCTCCCCGCATTCACCGTCGTATCTTTTGCGTGGATCATTGGATTTTATATCGCCGGTCTCTACGAGCTCACATTGCTACGCGAACCGTTTCGCATGTTTCGGACATACCTCGAGGGAATGATCGCAAACCTCGCCGTCGCGCTCGCTTTTTTCTATTTGTTCCCCGTTGGCCTGGCTCCACGCGCCATTCTCTTCTTGTTCTTCGCGACCAGTCTATTGATCGGATATGGATGGCGGCTTATTGCTGGTCGTTTTGTTCAATCGAAATTTTCTCGCCTCCGCATCCTCTTTATTGGACCTGCAGAAGAACTTCGTAAAATGGATGAGCTCCTCCGTGAAAGCTCACTCGGAGCAGATGTCGTGGCCGCTATCGCAACCTCAGGTGATACCTATCGCTACAACGATATTGTATGGCTACCAGGGCTTCATGCATTCGCAGATGCTCTCAAGATGCATCAGATCACTACGGTCGTGCTTGGCGTACGTCCAGATGAAATTCCAGAATTAAAATCCGTCTTGTACCAATCTCTCTTTACACCAGTTGATATTCTTGATCGCGCAGAAATCGAAGAAATTGCCACAGGCCGCATTCCCCTTTCTTATGTTACGGAAACTTGGTTCCTTCATCATTTGAAAGAATCGGAAAAAGCTTGGTTTGAAAGCGTGAAGCGCGGCATAGACATCGCTCTCTCATTTCCCGTCGGCGTTGTGACAGCCATCGCGATTCCCTTTGTTGCCCTCTTCACGAAGATGGCTTCACCAGGCCCAATCTTCATCAGTCAGATCCGCGTAGGAAAAGGCGGAAAGCCTTTCACGTTCTACAAATTCCGCAGCATGAAAGTATTAAGTGCAGGCGGACTCAGCGAACCAAATGGTCCGCAATTCACATCAGATGCCAAAACAGATCCACGTCTGTTCCCTTTTGGTCGCTTCATGCGTCGTATGCGTATTGATGAGCTTCCACAGGTCTGGAATGTTCTCAAAGGAGATTTGTCATTCATCGGTCCTCGCCCAGAGCGTCCTGAATTCGTAAATCCGCTTCTTGAGCGCATGCCATACTACGCATTACGACATCTCACACGACCAGGACTCACAGGCTGGGCACAGGTTCGCTATCTCACCCCAAACTCCACCGTCGACGACAACCTCAAAAAACTCCAATACGATTTGTACTACATCAAAAACCGCTCGCTCTTGCTCGATGCGTTGATTCTGCTTAAAACGATTGGAGTGCTGCTACGCAGACAGGGAACGTAATGTGAAGCAAATAAAATACCCTCGAGCAATCGAGGGTTTTTGTTTACTTCATGGCTGAGATCAGAATGACGACCGTTCCTGCAACCATGAGAAGCGCAGCGACGAGACGCGCGCGGATTTTGTCTTCCTTGAAGACCAGCTTGCCGAACAGGACTCCCCACAAGACCGAAGTCCGCTTGATGCCAACGGCATACGGCACAAGGATCATGGAGAATGCCATAAACTGGCAAAGTGATGAGGCGGCGGACAAAAGTCCGATCGGTACAAGATATTTCAATCCCCTTTGGCTCATGGCGAGTTTCGTTTGACCGAAACGAAGCATGAACGGGAAGAGAACGATCGCGAGGATCGAATGCGAAACCGCGGTGTACCAGTACGGATCCGCATGTTTAATCGCCAGCTTGTCCAATGGAGCACTCACGCCCCACAGAACCGCGACAATCAACATGGAGCGCGTCCCCTCTTCTTTCCACAGCGACGTAATTGGTGCGAACACACCTTCAGACGTCTTGTGGAGATTCAGCGCATAGGTCCCACACGTTGTGAGAAGAATGCCAAGAACCCCGAGCCAGCTAGGCATCTCGTGATTGATGAGCGGCGATGTCACCAGCATGAAAACGGGCGACAGCGTGACGATCGGTAGCACGAGCGAGAGCGGCGCAATCTGGACTGCGTGCATGTAGAGAACCGACGTCACGGTATTGATCGCCACGCTTCCGAGCGTTGCGATCCAAAACCAATGATCATGCGGAAACCCCTCTGGTCGAATGAACAGTGCGAACGGCACAAGAATGAGTGCAGCGAAAAACCGCATTCCCCACGCCGCCGTCCACTTGTTGAATTCCTCCCCGCTTCGCTTCCTTGCCACGTCCATGAGTGACTCTAGGAAAGCATTCGCGAATGCGAACAAGAGGCCGAGAACAGACACGATTGCCTCCGATCTTTCCTAGCGGACGTGACGCGGATCTATGTTCCGCCTATTGAAATTACTCCCCATTCAACAACCGGCGCAACCCATCCGCAAACTTCACCTGAGGAATCCATCCGATAAGCTCAGTGGTCTTTGAAAAATCAGCCTGAGTATCGCGAGCTTCGCCTTTACGGCCCTCCACATAACGACGCGGACCTCCAAACATATCGGCAATAAAATTGATGGACCAACGCTCCCCTGCGCCCACATTCAGTACTTGCCCCTGACCAACCTTTGCAGAATCCATAGCCAACATATTCGCGCGAACCACATCCGAGACATGCGTAAAGTCGCGAGTTTGTTCGCCGTCTCCATGAATCTCCACTGGGATTCCTGCTAAAGCCTGACGCTTGAAATGCGAGATCACGGTCACATATGCGCCCTCATCAGCCATACGAGGACCATACACGTTAAAATAGCGCAAAGAGACAGTCTCCATCCCGTAGAAGCGATTGAACTGTTCTGCGATCTTTTCACCGATGTATTTGTGCAATGCATACGGATTCATCGGATTTGGTGGCATGTCTGGACGGAGCGGCAATTCCGATTGATTTCCATATGCTGACGATGATGCGCTGTACACTACGCGCTTCACATTGGCATCACGAGCCGCAACGAATACGTTTAATGTACCCATGACATTCGCTTCAGCAGCTGGGACCGGATGTTCAATCGAGTATGGAATACGTGGCAAAGCGCCGACATGAAACACACCGTCAATTCCCACAAAGTGTGGTTTGATCTCTTCAAGATTCGTGAAGTCCGCCAAAATAAATTCCGCTTGTGGATGCACACGCTCGCGCTTTCCCGTTGAAAGGTTATCAATCACACGCACACGATGGCCATCGGCAATCAGCGCCTCCACTAAATGCGAACCAATAAATCCTGCACCACCCGTCACGAGATAGCTTTTCCCCTTCTTCGGTGAGCCCTCTTCCCATTGGATATTCAAACCCTGACTCTTACACAAATCATTATTATATTGTTCAGCCTGCTTCAACAGACTCAAATCGATTCCATAGCGCTCGCCAAGTTGCACGATGGCACGTGCGTCTTTTGGAAGACACTTTCCACCATAGCCACGATACCCCTTATGAAAAATCTCCCAGTGGTGCGTTCCCATCCAAGGTTCTGCTTTTGCGCATTCCTTCACGACTTCATAATCCGCTCCAATTGCTTTGGTGAGATCAAACATCTGGTTCGCATACGCAACTTTCAGCGCGTAAAATGCATTCCCAAAATATTTCACCAATTCCGCTTCACGCGATGGGATGATCTTCTCAAATGGTGCGCGTGGCAAAAGTCCAAGTACGCGCTCAGCGTCCACACGACTCTGAGCTGTATATCCGACGATCTGACGCGTCGGAAATTGCATGTCGCGATCCGCAGTCGTCTCAGTCAAAAACTCTGGATTGAACAAGAAACGATGCTGCGGATAATCCGCCTGCATGCGCTCGGTCGTTCCCGGTAGGATGGTGGATTTGAGGACAATCGTCTTTCCCGGAGCAGGAATCGCCTGAATCGCGGCTCGGAGATAGGACTCATCGAACCCGTTTCCGTCGAGATAGTATGGGGTAGGTACAGCGATAAAAATCACGTCAGCAGAGGCTAAAACACCAGTATCTGAAAGGCCTTTCGGCGGGTCATACAACCCAGCCGAAACGTTCTGCATACGGAAAAAGCGATCGAGGGCTCCCCCGACCATTCCCGTCCCCATGATGGCGATGCGATCCATAGGAGGCTACCTTACTCAGAAGTTAAAACTAAATCAACATCAAACTATATTTATCAAAAAACGGATTTCAAAACGGGGAAAATAGCCGCTCACCTAAGTGATTAAAAACTCTTTCATCTAACAAAGCGCTCTGGGTATCTTGCTCGATATTTTTATTCGGCTTCTTCGTTCCTACTGCAACAATATATATACTTTGTCGAGGTATCTCATTGGCTGTGATGTAAATCAATGTTATCCCGTTGTCTCGAAACATTCGTTCTATGACGTAAGGCGAAAATCGCCAATAATCTTTAAATGATTTATTGAAATGCATCTCCTGAGCGAATGGCACAACGATAATTACCTTTTCCCTATTCATTAAACAAAGATTGCGAAAAGCAGTATTCACATCATAGATATGTTCAAGCGTTGTATGATTAAATACCGTGTCAAAACGATTTAGCAAGCGCGCGTCCAAAGGCTGCTCCAAATCTAGCAAAATCTCATTGTCGCGTCCTTGAAAACCTCGTTCTCCTGGAAAATTTGAAACGCAATACGAGGATGCGTTTACAAAATAATCGCGATAACAACCACCGTCTTTATCATTGTCGTCCCAACCTGAAACATTAATAACGTCTCCGCTACATGAGGAGGCTACCTGGCGTAAAATTTGATTTGACCAAATTCGCGGTTTCCTGAATTTACGTGAATAAATGAACTTATTTTTTATATACGATATGAGTTGATTGCGCATATACAATACCTATATATACTTCATAATATTCTAAAACTTGATAAATACGTACCTTACGAATAGAGTTAAGCACAACTTAGACCACGGTCGATGAAAAGTCGACCCATTGAAATTATGGGTAAATATTCGCTCCATTCATTTTCTGCGCAAATCTCAAAGATATTGCGGCATTTAGAAAAATATACGCGTACCGACAATATCTATCTCGCGAAAAATACATCACTCGTTATTCTTGTCCAAGCGGTTAATGTATTCAATGGAGTCGTTATATACATACTAATCGCTCATTTTCTTTCAAAAGAAACCTATGGCCAGTATAAATACTTTCTTTCTCTCTTTTCATTGTTTTCACTTACAACATTTTCCGGCATAGAGCTTGCTGTTGCGCGCGATGTCGCGAATGGAAATGACGGAGGTATCAGTGTCGGATTTCGACGAAAACTCATTGGCGGCATTCTTGGTTCAATCATTTCGATTATTGGTGCCGGATACTATGCTTTTCAAGGACGTAATGATCTCACCATAGCCCTAATTCTCCTTTCAATATTTGCCCCTTGGATTTACGCGTCCAACGTGTACAGCAGCTTGTTCACGGGAAAAAAGTTATTTGCCGAATATACAAAAATTAACATCGCGAGCAGCATCTTCTCATCCTTAGGAATGGCAGCTGCATTTATATTTATAAAAGATCCCGTACTGTTATTCGCAGCGTTCCTAGGAACTAGTAGCGTATTGCTCGTTAGCTACTACATCGCAAAACGTAAATGCGAAAATAACAAAGTAGGAAAAGATATGCTGTCGTTTGGAACGCACATGTCCATTATCGATATTCTCGGCACAATCGCGAACAGCATCGATAGCATTCTTGTATTTCATTTTCTAGGCGCGCCAGCACTCGCCATATATTCATTCGCAACAATCCCCGTCGAACAACTCAAAGGATTCATGAAATCCGTCCAATCAATTGCACTACCGAAATTCGCGGTTAATCAAATTTCAGAAACTCGTAAAACAATAGGTCCAAAAATTTTCCTATTTGCTGCTGGTGTTACAGGTACAATCATCGTATACATTATCTTAATCCCATTCTTTTTTAAACTATTTTTTCCAGCATACAGTAGCTCTGTCCCCTATTCTCAAATATACAGCTTGTCATTAATTTTCGGGATGCCCGGCTCTCTCATCTCAACAATATTTCAAGCGAAGGGTTTAAAGAAAGAGACGGCGCAATTCAATACAATCAACTATACGATACAAATCGTACTTCTCCTCCTTGGCGCATGGCTCTATGGGCTATGGGGAGTTATTATAGCTCGCATCGGAGCACGGACATTGATGTACTTTACCGCACACACAATTTTACAACGATCAAAGGACCAACCATTACAAGTCGAATAGATACAGAAACCAACATTAATTCTTTTGCTCGTGATAGATGTATATTCCTTTCCCAAATTTACGAATGGTGTAAAATCGCCAATCAAAATAGCTTCCAATATTGTAATCAATGTCAAACTCGGGCGGATTGCCCGCACCAGTCACAAACGTCTTAATAAGTTTTTCATGAGGAAAAATATCTGTTGAGCTTGATACTCGATAAACGTCGTACCCAACTTGTGAGGTTGTAACTGCAATCGATTCCGAATCTAAGAGAAAGAATTTGATCTCTGAATTAAGATTGGACTTAAGCGCCTCTTGGCAGATAGTTGCGCAAAATTTTTCTTGTACGAAGCTATACGACTTAGCATTTTTCGGCAAAGTCAATATGGGATTCATTTGATTGATGACCACCACATCTTCTTTGTTTGCGTGAGCCAAAATCCAAGAAGTAGCCTCATTATACGTTGTTGGAACGGACAAATGATACAGAAACAAAAAATACGGGATAAGAGAAATGCCTCCTAGGACATACAGCCATTTATGATTAGGTGGACGAAAAGCTGCAACAATAAAAATTAGAAAGAACCCAAGCGGAAATAGATATCTTATGTTCGAACTACTATCATTCGTCCATGTCACAAGGATGGTAATCAAAAGGAAATATACGCACGCATAGGCAGAAGCGATATACATGAGCGACTTATGACGGACGCCATTTCTAAAACCAACAACTATTAACAAGATAGACAAAGGAAATATACTTACAACCTGCTGGGCATGAAGACCAAGCGATCGCCAAAATCCAATACTCGTAGATAGCGAGCCATTCGTTGAAGTAAGCGGATGATATGCAGTAAATATATCCGTTACTTGCGTAATGATATTGTGCGAATTTGCTAAAAACACGAAAAAAGAAACAAAAATACTACAAATGACACTATACACGACTGTCAAGAGTAATCGTCTCTCATGTCGATGAAACCAAATCAATAACGGAATAACAATTAATGCAAAACCGCACAATGGAAAATTCGCAAATGCAAGAAAAGCCGTCAGAATGCTGCAAAAAATATTTCGTCGCGTTTGCACCCGCGTGTTTATGGAACGCAGCAGGTATCCAATAGAAATCACAACTAAGGATGTACTTAATACCCACACTTTCCCAGTGTGTAGTACCGCTGACATCGTCAAATTTGTGAATAATATAACAAGTAGAGATAGCTGCTCACGCTTATTCAAACCTATACGACGTAGGATGTCTCTCACGAAAAAAAGCAGACCGATAGCAATACCAGCACTCACCAAACGGGGTACGACATACATCCAGCCAACGTGCTGTACCACGAACTCTTTTACGATAGACACCTGAAAACGGAAGATGGCAAACAAGCCTGCTAGCAAGACACTAAATACGAAATAATTCGACCAAAATGTGATCGTCCCATACGGAACATCCCCCGGTAACGGGAATATGCTTTTCTGCTGCAATGCACGGAACACTCCCCCGACAAAATACATCTCATCATTCACAATATTTGTTAAAGGAAGCGCATGCCACACACCAACCACACACCCTATAACAAGCATAGAAAATACGACGTCCTCCCAGTGAGACCGCACAAACCCAAAAATTCGCGAAATAGAAATCATGAAAAATTATTCAGGGACTAATTTGATATATTTCAAATTTGCCATCATCATATTGCTTGATTGCGGTAGGTATTTTTGACATATCCCATGCTTCATCCCTCTGTTTATCTCTCACAAGATATCCAACATTCAATCGATGTAATGCGCCAAGAATATCTGGCGCGATCTCCATTTTATACCGCTGTTCTAGACTAACAAAATACTCAGCACCCTTCCAAGCCACGACATCCGAAACTGTCGATCCACAGTCTATACCAAACCAAGATAAATGAAATAATCGACAGATACGAACTTCACGATTTCGCGTCATGGGCTGATCGATAGCATTCCCAGTTCCCCCATATGCTCGATATTGAGCAGCTAAAGAAACAACGTCTGGCGAGTGAAAAATATTTGCAACAAGGTATCGATCTTCTGCTTCTCTTGTTGATAGCAAATGCAGTGTCCCGAACGAATTAAATAAAACATAATGCCGCGTCAATATCGGTACAAAATCACTAAATAGAGAGTTTGCTAAAACAACTGTTGTACTTGTCGCTTGCGATTCAAGCCACGCAGCAGGCGCGGCATATGTTTGCACTTCTGAAATATGCTTCCTTGTTTCTAATGCAGGGATCAACGCAAAAGCGGGAATAGCCCAAAAGTCAGACAAGGGATATGAAATAGCAACGAACACAAGACTCATAGCTAATAGTCGTAACACGCCACTCATACGTGCCCATCGCGGTCCAATGGCATGATATTGAGAGGCTAAAACCGCCAACAGGATAACCCCCCATGGCGCAGCAAAACGAAACAAATGGTTTGCAGTGGCTAACTCTTGGCCACTCACGATTGGGCTCAACATGACCACAACAAGACCTAAGCCAGCAGCAAATAAAAATATCACTACCTCTTTTCGACGCTCAACATGATCCTTTTTCGCTTGCACGTAAAAAATCGACCAAAGTAAACACACGGCAATAATCCAAGCAGACAAGGTAAACGCAAGGAACGGAGGGAAGTGCGTTTTCACCAACCCAATACGTAACATCGTCTCCCAATACCAAGGATTACTCAACTGAAGACGAGACATCCATAAAGCAGGTCCAGCCAAAATCAACGAAGCGAAGCCGCAATAGAAAAGCGATATAATATCTCGCCAACGACGTGAAAAAACAAAAAAGGCTCCAAGCGCAATAAACGTCCCACCAGCGACCAACCACAGGTATGAATATATATAAAATTGAAAAGCGGTAGCGATCACCAACCAGACCATAGACCGAAGTGTTGGTTTACGAATCCATGCATGAAGAGCCAACCAATAACATAATAAGGCAGGCAACACGACCTGCATCGAAGTTGGGCGAACCAACACTCCATACGAAGTTAAATCAACAACAATTGCCCCCAAAACCGCCCACCAAGGACTAGCACCCAACCGTCGGAGCAACCAATAAGCTAGCAAAGTAGTCACGAGAGACCAAAAAAGAATATTCCAAGCGGCCGCAACAGCGAAAGAAAAAAAATAATATGGAGGTGATGCCAACCAATCCGCTCCAAAGAATGCAGGACTAATCTCATCGCGATGTTCGTAAAAATATGGATTCCCTATCAACGAATGCCCATCCAAGATCTCATGGACACGCGCATAATAGTAAACATCATCATCTACAACAGTTGGTACGACGCCACGCCAATTCGTACCGGCAATCCACCGCACATTCACGATCGGTACAAGAAAAATGAAAGTTATAACTCCAAACAAGGTAGCTATTGGAAGCCATCTCGACTTCTTGGTTGGTGGGCACAAAGCCTGATGAGTCTGCTGACTTGCGGGCTTTCTTCCGACCGCTTGCAAATTATCAAAAACAGGTACTGGTAATATCCATTTTCCAATCCAAGAATGCTCCAACCAAGGCTGAACATGCCGTAAGAACTTCCAAGTTTTTTGGCGCGACAACATCGAAATAATATATCGTAAACGAAATGTCTTAATCGGTTTATAGAATTCAACACATTCGAATCCAACAGATCCAAAAGCAATGCGTAAACTCGAACGCGTAAAATACGACAAATGCTCTGGTGGAACAATCGCCTGCCAACGGCTGGACATTAGTCTTGCAAAAACACTTCCAAAGTCTGGAACATTAACCAATAGAATACCGCCTGGCTTCAATAGTCTATACGCCTCACGAACCGCAGCTACTGGATCTGGAATATGTTCCAAAACATCGAGTAGCGTAATCGTATCAAAACGTGCCTCTCCCTCAATAGAATCGATTGTACCGGTCGCAAGCCTTCTCCCTTTCTGCTGCCCCACACGTACTGCTTCCTCTGATAATTCAATGCCCTCCGCATCCCACCCTTCCTGCGATGCGAGCTCAACAAAATACCCAGTCGCAGCTCCAACGTCTAGGAGCGTCCCCACCTTTCCAAGACGCGAAGCTAACGTTCGGCAAATACGACGCAGCTCGCCGGCCATTGCTTGCTTATCAGAATCGTAATCAACATATCCAAATCCTTGTGTAGATCCAAAAAAATAATCTTCTCCATACAGCTGCTTGGAGACATCTGGAGTTGGATACACGAAACCAAATCCGCATTTCGTGCAGCGATGAATCTGATAGCCATCAACGCGTATCCAAAAACGCGCTGAGCTGCCGTCTAAGGGGCACGACGTGTGCGCTTGATTCTCGGATATTTCCATGGCATGCGTAATGCTTCAAGAATGATACGTAAATGCATTTTAGACTCACCCTCTTCCCGGTTCTTAAAAATAATCGGGACCTCAAAAAACTTCGCTTCATTGGTCATGTAGGCTCGATACTTCAACAGAAAAGTAAAAGCGTAACCCGTAGCCTCCGCATTACCAAGACCAAGCTTTCGTAAAAGATCAGCCTGTATCGCATTAAAACCCGCCGTAATGTCATGAACTGGCAATCCGCTTACCGTGCGATAATAAATATTGCCACCCGCACTTAACATTCGACGCCACCATTCCCATCCAGACACACCACCACCTCGCACATATCTAGAACCAATAACAATATTGTGCGTCTCTAACCGATTCATGATTTCTGGAAGATATGAAGGGTCATGAGACAGATCAGCATCCATCATCGTAACGGAGTAAAGGTCTGGTTCACGCGCGAGTAAAAGCAATATTGCATCAATACATGCTTTTGCATAACCCGCCTTCATATTGTGCGGATACAGCTCAAGTTGAGGGTATGTCAACATAAGCTCCTTAACAGCTTCTTGAGTTCCGTCGGGCGAATTGTCATCAGCGACCAAAATCCGCACCTCTGGCAAAGCTTCCACAATACGAGGAACGAGCGCAATAATGGTTTTGCGCTCATTATATGTCGGTATAACAATGAAGTTATTACGTCTCATGTGCGAAGTGTAAACTAAGACTCTCAATAAATCCAGCTTAAAAACAGATACTTTACGATTGATTGATAAACGCCAAAATACGATTCGCTCGTGCATCCCACGTATAATAAAGCCTCGACTTCTCTTGAGCCCGACGTCCAAAAGACTCAAGGCGCTCTGACTCAAGATTGAGTGCCTTTTCAAGTGTTTCCGTAAGCGATGCCTCATCATCAGGATGAAAAAACAACGCATTTGTGTCATCCAGTACATCCCGTACCGACGGCAAATCAGAAGCAATAATCGTTGTGCCACTAGCCATATATTCAAACATCTTTAGCGGAGACATAGCGAATGCGTAATGTGGAGTATTTGGAAATGGCATCGCTAGCACATTGGCAGCGCGATAGTATAACGCCAACTGCTCCCGGGGACCATATGGGATACAAAATGATCGCTCTGAGGGTTTGCGACCTTCAATCGCTTCAAACTCTTTTACCGTTCCCCCAACGATACATAGGTGTATTTCCGGGTGATGTATACGAAGCGACTCAACAGCACGATCAAGATCTCCAATCCCCTTTCGATTACCATAGGTGGAAAAGTTCCCACCGTACGCTACAACAAATGAATCTTGAGGGATTCCCAACTGCTCACGAGCTTGGGACCGAGTAAGCGGTAAATTAAATTCTACCAAATCAACCGCATCAGGAATAACAATCGTTTTCGCATCTGGTAATACCTCCTTTACACGAGCCTCTAGTGCGCGTGTAAGACACACAAAACCAGCAATGCCATTCAAACTCATTACGTCCTCCCTTGATGGCATCGAATGAATTTCGTAATACACCCTCGAAGAAGGTATTTGCAACAATTGTTTTGCGAGATACGCATCTCGAACATACATAACACGAGAAGGAGCGGACCTTGAGAAGTATCGACCCAATGAACGCATGAACGTCCATCTCTCAAGAAAAAAAGTCACACGCTGAAACATTCTTGGAACTCGCACTCCAAAATCTATAACCTTGAGACGAACCACCGAAAATTGACGGTCTATAATTCCGTAATGCTCAAAAGCACTTTTCCGAATAGTTGGATCGCCCATGTCTGAAACAACCAATTCAACACTCGCCCCAGAGCCAACCAGAGCTTGGCAAGTTTTTGCAATCTGGTATCCATGAGCCCATCCCGTTGGAAAGCGAATATTGGCAATATATTGAATTTGCATAATATTCACCGCCAGTATTCTAAACGTGCTTTAGAAAATGCTTCATGAATCGCTCTGGGTTCTGATACTTTTCCATATCAGCATCTACCATCATCTTCACTAACGTTTCAAATCCAGTCTCATTCTGCTTCCAGCCAAGCACACGTTGCGCTTTGCTTGAATCCCCCTGAAGATAATTCACTTCATGCGCACGATAAAAAGCCTTATCCTGCCTCACGTATTTTTTATAATCTAAACCCACATGCGAAAATGCTACCTCGCAAAATTCTCGTACGGTATGACATTCTCCTGTTGCAATCACATAATCATCCGCCTCTTTTTGCTGCAACATCAACCACATCGCTTTTACATAGTCACCAGCAAATCCCCAATCACGCTTCGCTTCCAAATTCCCAAGCGCAACATATTCCGATGTCCCAAGCTTAATTCGCGCCACCGAATCTGTGATTTTCTTCGTAACGAAATCAACACCTCGAATAGGAGATTCATGATTAAACAATATTCCGGAACTCGCATGAATCGAGTGAGCTGTACGATAATGACGAACGATCGAATGTCCATAAAGCTTTGCCGCTGCATATGGGCTCGCAGGCTGAAAAGGCGTATCTTCGTTTTGTTTTGTATTACTTGAATTTCCAAACATTTCACTTGTTGAAGCCTGATAGAACTTAATCTTTGGATTTATTTGTCGAATGGCATCTAGACAACGCACAACACCAATACCGCTAATCTCAGCAGTTGCAATCGGCTCACTAAATGAATCCCCCACAAAACTTTGTGCAGCTAAATTATATACCTCGTCAGGTTGAGCGTCCTTAATAGCCTGATGAATGGATGTTTGATCAATAAGATCAACTGGTAATAGCTCAATATCTTTTTTGACGTCTAAATAATGAAGACGCCAAAAATTACGCGTCGAAGACCGACGATACGCTCCAAATACCTTATAGCCCTTCTCAACAAGAAATTTTGCAAGATAGGCACCATCCTGACCAGTAATACCCGTAATCAAAGCGCGTTTTTGGAACATCATATAGTTAGACATGCTTTTGCGTAAGAATATCATTAAACCAACCAAGCTTAATAACCGCAGTATTCCGAATATCTGACTTTAACGCAATCTCACGGCTCATCCTTCCCATGTACTCGCGCTGCTCTACAGAAAGTTGCGAAATCGTCTGAATGGCATCAGCGACCGCAGGAATATCGTTTACCGGCACCAAAATACCATTTTCACCATTTGGAATAGCTTCTGGAAGCCCAGCGTAGTTATACACGATAATCGGATGGGCTGCAGCCATCCCCTCAAGCAATGCAAGATCTAATCCACAACTACGCGGTGTATATGACAAATTCACGTAAAGATCGATAGATTTATGTAATGTAACCAGTTCTAACTCCGATATTCTTTTTAAGAAGAATATCCGATCAACAACCCCCTCTTGAATTGCCAATTCTCGCCATTTCGTCTCATCACCCGAACCACCACATATTACCGCGCCGACATTACATCCTTTCTTCACAAGCAAAGCAACAGCCTTTATCAAGTGATCATGGCCTTTGCGATGCTCAAATGCCCCTACCGTACCCACGAGAAAAATATCCTTTGGCAAGCTCATCTGCGCACGCATCTGTTCTCTGCGCTCAACAACATCAACTTGAAAACAACTAAAATCGCACGTATCATAAAACACCTTAACTTTCTCAAGCGGAAGATATGCTTGGGCGCCAACGCAACAATTACTAATCGTAATTGTTAATTCACCAAGGGATAAAAATGACTCCCAATATTTTTTTTGCTGTTGACGATTCAACCATTTATTTACACCCATCCCCTGGTCATGGATTTCTGCATATGTATCGAATACAACAGGGATACCACGAAGTTTAGCGACCTGCGCCGCCATATATGATTTGATAAGTGTCGCTTCTCCCAGCACTAAGTCTGGCACAAAATCCTTCAGTACGCCGTCTAAATATATTCCGTAAGCGGCGTATAGAAATACCTCAAACTTCAAACGAGGGTAAATTTTTAAATATCCGCTCACAAGTTTTGCGAACAACAAGGGCCTTGCAAATGCATACCGTAACAAAAATATCAGCTTGATCAAAGCATTTGGCTTTTGAGAGAATTCAAAATAATATTTCGCATTCGCCCCCAAATCATCAGGTGTTTCAGGACGGTAAACAAACGTAATCGCTACTTCGTGCCCCATTCGCTTCCATTCTCGCGCATACAACAACGAGACTTTTGGGACACCACCGTATGGTGGCGGCATGCTCTCTCCAGTTGTACCCGTTATCAAAATCTTCATACCAATCACGAAGCTCGACAAAGTCCTATCACTTCTTTCACGTGCTGAGCGGTATAAGCTAATTCTTCATTACTAATATCAGTTCCACTTGGAATATAAAAACCATTAGCCCCGATACGATCCGCTACTGGGCAGGCCTGTGGTTTTACCATCCCATGTTTTTGAAAAATGACTTCCTGCTGATCATACGGAATAAAACTCTCACGCGATTCAATACCACGTTCTTTGAGAGCTGCCATTATCTGACTGCGCTTCCCCGATAACGAACCAGTCAAAACAAGTAAAAACATCCAATATACATTCTTCGCATACTCTCTTTGCACCGGAAGAACAACATCTTCCATACCAGAAAACGCTTCTAAATAATATGAAGCCATCTCCTGTTTACGGCGCAGAATCTCATCGATTTTGCGCAATTGAGCTACCCCAATCGCACACTGCACATTCGTCAATCGATAATTGTATCCAATATCATCATGCAAAAATTTATTCTGCTTTCCAAACGCTAAAGACTTGAGTGATTTTGCTCGCTCACACAATTCGTCATTATTGAGCGTCAACATTCCACCCTCGCCTGTCGTAATAATTTTGTTCGCGTAAAAACTATGACATCCAATATCCCCAAGCGAACCCGTACGACGCCCTTTGTATTCAGCCCCATGTGCTTCTGCGACATCTTCTACTACGAACAAGTTATGATTTTTCGCTATCTCAAGCACTGGGTCCATGTCCACTGGATGCCCATAAATATGCACAACCAAAATCGCTTTTGTACGCGACGTGATCTTTGACTCTAATAAACTCGGATCGATATTCCAAGTGTCTTCTTCGATATCAATCGGGATCGGAACCGCACCTTGATACAACACGGCAAAAAAAGTAGCCATGTTCGTAAATGAAGACACAAGTACTTCATCTCCTGCTCCAATGCCTAGCGTTGCAAGTGCAAGATGTAGAGCTGTTGTACCGTTACTCACTGTGATTGCATACTTTGTTCCACAATATGCAGCATACGATTGTTCAAACTCTTGTAGATACGCCCCAAATATTCCTGAAATATCTCCTCGAGCAACCGCCTCTCGAGCGAGCTCGGCCTCTTCTTGACCCACCAATGGTCGTGAAACAGGAACGCGCATCATCATAATAAATGCTATTAGGTTACAAGCGGTTCACTTAATTGAATTGTGTCTTTTTTAAAATCTTCTGGGTTGCTCCGTGAAGGACCATGCGTACAAGATAAGTATTCGCCATATTCAAGTGCCTTAAAGGCGCGCGATTCCCCTGGCGGACTCATCACCACATCTCCCGCCGCAACAATCGTCCTTTCAACTATCCCATCTGGTTCTGTACGCGTATACAACTCAAATGAACCCTTCAAAATATAATCATAATGCGTAGTAGCGATATGATAGTGGTTTCCACGAACTGAACCAGTCTCACAAGTCATAAGCGCGATTGAACTGACCTGTACATCAGAAACGATGTCACGGATATCACCGCGATGATCATGAAAATTTACCTTCGTTTTGATGATATTCATACAAAATCCATCCTACCTATTTATCCTCTCGATGCAAAGCATACCCTGTTAACCCTCCAAAATCCCTAGTCTGTGCCGAATACAGCCGTGTCCAAAACGAGGCAAATACTTTCGCTGTACGTAAATAACCAGAAAATACAAATTGCTGCCCCCTAAACCGTAAACGCAAAATGCGCAACTTCCGCTGAACGAGAGAGCGCATCGTCAAAAAGCCGCAAGGAATATAGAGAATATCCTCCACGCCTGCAGTATGCATATTGGCAAATATCGTACGCCATTCTTGATCAGTGAAATGCGGATCGACGCGATACATTATGAGCATCGTTGGCATTGCTGTATCGGAAACTTCATTCCAATTACCACGCAATATATCAAATGTGTGAATATCATCACATTCTGTAAATACTCGTCGTAACATCTCTACATTCTCTGGCGCATACTCGGTCGCAATCACTTTGAGTTCTGGCAAAAGTCTTTTTAACTGATATTCCAATCCAGCTCCCCCTACTCCAACCGAAAATACTCTCGTTATACCTTTTTCTGTCAAAAATTGAGCAATTGCTTTCGCGCGCACGATCAATCCACCATCTTGGCCATCTTTTTTCACCTCGATATTACATGCGCGCAACCATTCTTCACGATCTTGAGCAATCGAAAACTGCGGATGTGCACGACGAAGCTCATCCCATGCCTCTGGGGAATCAAGTTTTTGATCTTTAAGTATATTCGTTTGATTTCCAAACGTCTGGATGTGTTTAACAGTTAAATTAACTGGCAAACGATTAAATGCCTTGAGCGCCCGTATCAGCATAGAGATCAGCAGACGTTATCATGCCTTGAAAGAATCTGGTAGCCAAGGCATGCTTCTTGCCATATGATCGATTTTAGAAAAATGGTACCTGCGAAACTTCGTCGTATTTATAGAAATGCGAAACTCGTATTCACATCAGACATGGAATTTACACTCCGTCGTCTTGGCTACGACGAGCGCTCTATTCGTGGTATCGCCGAACAGCAACTCATAAAGACTTATCCGGAGCTTCTTGCTCCAAAATCGGTAAAAGCTGAGATTAACAATCATGAGGCCAAAATCTATTCCCAATTTGGTGAAGACGGCATTCTGCTCTATCTCTTCTCCAAACTTGGCACTACAAATCGATTCTTTGTTGAATTCGGCGTAAGCGATGGGCGTGAAAATATCTCAACGAATCTTCTTCTTAATTTTGGATGGAACGGATTCGGGATCGAGGGAGACCCAGCCACACACCGATCAGCTGTTGATTTCTACAGAAGCATGCTTCCTGGCCCAGCCGCGGAACGAATGAAAATCGCCCGCGCTATGGTTACCGCAGAAAACATCAATAACCTCTTGCGCGATAACAAAGTCACAGGAGAAATAGATTTGCTTTCAGTTGATATCGACAGCAACGATTATTGGGTTTGGAAAGCGATAAACACAATCTCGCCTCGCGTGGTCGTACTTGAATACAACGGTGTTCTTGGGAACAACAAACCAATCACCGTATCCTACAATCCCGATTTCCGTCGTTTCGAACATCATGCAGGAGGATTATATTACGGAACCTCGCTCCCAGCAGCTGTAAAACTTGGGAAAGAAAAAGGCTACACGTTTGTCGGATGCGAATCCTCAGGAGGGGTGAATGCTTTTTTCGTCCGATCAGATATCGCGCAAGGTAAAATCGAAAGCGTGACTTCTGAACAAGGATTCTATCCACAAGCACGCCGCATCGCAAATCTCACACAAGAGCAGCAATGGGATCAAATCAAGCATCTTCCATTTACCGAAGTGTAAAAATTTTTCTTATTTACTTCACTTGCTTTGCAAGACGCTCAAGGTCAGCGTCTACCATCATGTTCACCAATTCAATAAACTTCATTTTAGGCTCCCAACCTAATTTATCTTTCGCTTTTGAAGATTTCCCGTGTAAAGCAACGACATCAGCAGGACGTATAAACCTCGGGTCTGTCTGCACGTACTGTTCCCAATCAGCAATACCAGCGCGCGCAAAAGCGGCAGTTAAAAAATCGCGAATAGAATGCGTCTCCCCTGTCGAAATAAGATAATCATCTGGGGTATCTTGTTGGAGCATCATCCACATTGCTTCGACATAATCACCAGCAAAACCCCAATCGCGTTTGCTATCAAGATTGCCTAATCGGATTTCATCCGCCAAGCCTAGCTTGATACGTGCGACACCATCAGTAATCTTGCGTGTCACAAACTCAAGACCACGAATAGGCGATTCGTGATTGAATAAAATGCCACACGCCGTATATAAACCATAGCTCTCACGATAATTTATTGTTATCCAATGACCATACAGCTTCGAAACAGCATACGGACTACGCGGACGAAACGGCGTGTCTTCTGATTGCAATCCATCTTTAGCGCTGTTACCAAACATTTCGCTTGTTGACGCCTGATAAAAACGTGTTAGTGGGGAAAATGACTTAATCGCATTCAAAAAATACAAAACCCCAAGTGCATTTGACTCGGTCGTGAGCTTCGCCAAGTCCCACGATGCACCGACGAACGACTGCGCCGCAAGATTGTAAACTTCGCTTGGCTGAAGTCGTTTAATGAGAAGTGAAATTGATGCTTCGTCGGTAAGATCACCCATCACGAACTCAACATCATCCGTCACCCCTAGATAATCCGTATTACTAAAATTTGAATTGGAATAACTCTGGACCATTCCATACACCTTATAACCCTTGCTTAGCAATAACTTTGCAAGATATGGGCCATCCTGACCAAGAATACCCGTTATAAGAGCGACTTTTTTTTGCTGCATAATCACCTAAAAATTACCTCAATTTTCGTCCTAACGTCAAGCGAGTCGAGACGATAAGAATCGAATCACTGCGACTAATACTCTACCCCCCTACAATCATACACATCCGCCGAGATCTTTTGATCTGTTTGATGGTATACATCTCTACATTGTTCAAAATATTTCATGGAAGGATCCTCCGGCGGAAGTGGCGGCATGCCAACCACCAAATAATACCCATCAAACTCCGTCATCTTTTTACGCGTAGAGTTCTGAAACTCAGGATTAAGATAAAAACGTTTATAGTACTTTTTACTTTCTCCGAGCTCCCAACCGCCAATGTCATTGTAAGTAATCACTTGATTAATATCCGGATTGTTATTCACCCAAGCTGTCGCATCAATAGCGAGGCGTGAAGCGTTACCAAAGAGTTTACCAAAAGAGAATTCTTCATCAGCTAATAACGGAAATGCGAATAGCAGCAAAATCAAAGGTAAAATAAGACGCTTATCTTGTTTTTTGAATACCAAAAATGCGCATAAGATCATTACGATCGCAAAAGAAAATATCGTAACATCTGTCGGCACGAAAAATCCAATCGGACCAGAACCACCACTAATCGGGATTAGGAAACCGAGGTCCATATGCACAACTTTCTGCACAAACTGTTCCTTCGGATGTAATGGGATCGCCTCTTTTGGTAGCACGAAAGTCAAGCCCGAAAACAAAGCGAGAACGATCAAAGCCCCGATCCAACCACCCTTAGAACGTATCGCCTCACGATCCATCCACTGACTTAACGCATCACCAGCGACCATTGCAATTGGCAGGGCGAGTGCAAGCAAATACCTCTCAAGTGTACGATGCGTAAAATCAAATATCACTATATAGAACAACAACTGGGATACAACGAGCAAAATCTGGAACATGTACCTTTTCGGTTGCTTAAATGCAGACAAAAGTGCCACCACTGCAACCGGTCCGAGCAATACCGTCGATTTTAAACAAAGCAACAACAACTCAAAATAATCACGATGAATATTCAAAAATCCAAAGGACTTTGCATACGTGACAAAACCGATACCATTTAAAACAGGAGAAATCCACAATACAACAGCGAGAATGCTAAATGTGAAAGCACTAATCAAATAGGATCGCTTAACCTTCAAACGACCATCGAACAGCGCTTCAGCGATAAGGACAATCGGAACCAGAATATAGGATATTTTTGTAATAAATCCTCCAAACATCGCTATCGCTAAAATAACAATACCTCGCTTGCGAAGCTTCGGGTCCTTAATGTCGGTCGCACCCCAAAACGCTATAAGACTCCATAGAGGCAGAAACGCCCCATCAATATCAATCTGTGTCGAAGCTTGAAGCGAGGCAGTCATAACCGTGAGAATAAGCCCGTACCACAATGCCGCTTTCTCTCCGAACCAACGGCGAACCAAAAACATACCGAGTAAAATATTTACACAAGTAACCAACAGGGGCAGACCACGCAAATAGTCGTAACCAAACACACCTCCCCATGCGCGATATAACGTTTCCACAAGGGGCGGGTGCGGGATCGAACCCTGTAAACCATATTTCGGATCTTCGATCTGCGCCCACTTATACTCGTCCTGATGATATATCTGCGATAACAATGGCAAACGTAATCCCACAAACAGAACAAACAATAATACGCAGGCGATCAGCCAATGTTTTTGTTTCATGTTTTTTCGGCAATTACCAACATTTGCCCAGCCTTTGGACGCCATGGAGAATTCAAATAGCATCGAACGATAAACGACAACAGTGGAATCCATCCAGGCGACGACTTGAGCGAAAACGGTAAAAAACGTGCCTCACGACGCACAATTCGAAAACCTTCAGCTTCAAGCGCCCCACACAAACCCTCATCGGTGAAAATCTTCTTATGAGTGTAATCGTCAAAATAGGTACGAAATGAAAAACGGAAATTTGGTTGAATAATCACAAGGCGTCCGCCACTCACAAGAACCGCTTTTACGCTCTTAACCAACATCTCGAATTCCTCGGTCGTAAAATGTTCGAATAGATTACTCGCAAGCACCAAATCAAATGAGCCGACACCTTGCAATCCTTCGCGTAAATCCGAAACCACAGTACGAACCCCTTCCAAAGCGTATTGTCTGACAATTGGATCTCGGTCCATCGCGGTACGTTCCGACGCGCTGATCTCATTAATAAACGAACAATACCCAGCACCAATCTCAAGCACACGCTCGCGTCCCCCGATCCAAGGCCTGAGATAACGTACCACTTCACGCCAGACAATCGGACGTCGGGCATCTTCTTTTAATCGCACGTTAAAATAATCGCTCATACAAAATAAACCAAATCATACGAAACCCAAGTTTTGCGGCGCGCCAAGCGCCTCCCGTGATCTTCGATTCTCCAATGCGCGTTCCGTAATGAACAGGAATCTCAACACATGAAATTTTTGCTCGTAACACCTGTAACATAAAATCAGGAGAAAAATGGGAACCATTCACCGAAAGACGATCTTTGATCTTTTCGTAAGCCGTACGCTTTATGAGCTTATACGTACACCCAACATCCGTAAGCGAAGGACCATTAAATAAATATTCAAGAAATTTTGCAACAGCCCAATTTCCCATCCTTACAGAAAATGGCATATACGCGCCAGACCAAATCAATGAGCGCGATGTACGTGTTCCAAATACTACATCAAAATCGTCACTGTAAATCAGGAGCTTTTCCAAGTCCTGCGACATGAACGTTCCATCCGGTTCAACCGTAACAATCAAATCTCCTGTCGCCTCTTTCATGCCACGCATTAATGCCGAACCATACCCCGGGATCTCCTCGTACACATACTTCGCCCGAGTAATCTGAATTTCTTGCTTCGTCTTATCCGTAGAACGATTGTCCACTGCAATAATCTCATCCACGGCTGGATGCTGAAAAAAATCCTCTATCGCGCGTCGAATATTCGGCTCCTCATTATAGGCCGGAAAGACAATAGACACGCGACGATTCCGATACATATCAAAACAATCGATCTTTCCAAGTCCGTGGAATCTTTTCGCTCACGATCTCTAATGGAAGATGATAATGAAACGGCTTTACACCACGGCGCTTTATATATTCAATCATTTCCATCAAACCCTGCTCAAGCGTATGACTCGTGGAATATCCAAGGAGTGTGCGCGCCTTATCAGCAGAGCATGTCGCCAACTTTACCTCACGTGGACGATCCGGCATGTAAATTGGCTTCAATGGAAAATCTAACAATTTCGCAATCGTTTCCGCTAATTGATTGATCGTGATGAATTCCTCATCTGGCCCAACATTTATCACTTGCCCTAATACAGCTTGATCCGTTCCTAAGCGCTCCAACGGGTCTATAACGTCCTGCACGAAGGAAAAACAGCGTTTCTGCAATCCGTCACCATAAATAATCGGCTGACGTCCCTGAAGCATCAAATTCATCATGATTGATGCAACGTTTCGATATGGATCATCGTATTTTTGACGTGGTCCAATGATGTTATGTGGGACAGCGATGACATATTCCATTTCATGCGTCTCACACAATTCACGAACCGTAAGCTCTGCGGCGAACTTCGCAATCCCATACGGATCCTGAGGCTTCGGCGTCATGTCCTCCGTAAATGGCACTCGATCCTGCGTTCCGTACCGCGCCATGCTTGAGCAATACACAAAACGCTTCACCTTGTTTGCAATCGCAGCTGACAAAACAGATACCGTATTCCCGTACGTATTCTGTGTGATGAGATGAGGCGAAAATACTGACAATCCCTCATACGCTGTGCACGCGCAATGATAGACATGGTCCACATTACGCATAAGCTTCACCATGGCTTCATGGTTGTTACAGTCGTATTGATAAAACTCAATACCTGGCGATACGTTATCAAGATATCCACCAATCAAATTGTCGACTCCGATCACGCGATGTCCTTTTTCTAAAAGACGGTCAGCTAGATGGCTTCCAAGGAAACCAGCAACACCCGTGATGAAAATGGTCTTCTTTTCCATATTCAATATGATGCGGAGCGTACCTTAGCGGAGTTCCTTGAGCAACTCCCCCACAAGTGAATCAAGCCCATGCCTCTGAACCGCATATTCACGCAATTTACGTCGCATCATTGAAGCTTGCTCCACAGAAAAACTCAACAAACCAACAAGTGCTTGTGACAACGACTCAGTATCCCCTTCTTTCCAAATACATTCCGCAGGAATCTCTCCATCAAAATTCGTATTTCCAACCGCCACCAAACATCCGCTCGCCATCGCCTCGATAACAGTCTTGTCATAGCTCCCTGAAGGAGTCGCATTCACATACACATCACAAGACGCAAATAATGCTGGCGCCTCGTCTTGAGAAATCGCAGGCTCAAATGATACTCGTTCGCGTAAACCAAGCTCATCAGCGAGTGCATGCAACTCTTTTGCAAAATCTCTATCTTGAGGTAACGCGTCGCCAACAATCCTCGCGGTCCAATCTAAATTTTGTATTCTTGATAATGCACGCAACAACAGCTCTGGATGCTTGATGCGGGACAGACGTCCAAAAAATAAAATTGTTTTTGAAATGCGCACGGCACAACCAGGATTAAATACATCCGTGTCAATTCCCGCTGGCATACGCAAACTTTTACGATATCGTGCCGTATAAGCAAGTACAGACGTGTAAAACACTCGATGCGAAAAAAAGGCAGCAACTGGGGTCATCCATGTTCCCTGAGGGTGATTACGCCACAACCCGATATGTTTTCCCGTTAATCGCCACCACCAGCCAGCTAAGCCAACGTACACATCATTCATGTGTACGAATACCGAATCATACTGACCCCGTAGTTGCCATAAGGCCACAGCAAAACGAATGAGACGACCCAATCTACCAACACCATCCTCTTTCCCAAGAGAATACACTTCCACACCTGGGAGATGATGATCCCCGCGCTTCAAACAGATAACCGTTACTGAAGCACGCACTAAAATTTTCTCAATCCAATGATGAAAAAATCCAAGAACAGGATCATCTAAATCAACGGCTTGCGTAATAATAAGTAACCGCAATTTCTTGCAGCTTGCCTTTAACGCCTCGCGTACCAACTCAACTCCTCGTTCTGGCGCCGGCAACATCTCCACCGCCTTTCGTGCATGCATAGCCAAGCGCTCCCCTAATGCCCGATCTACCAATACCCGCTCAATTGCCTTCGCTAACGCCTCTGGATCGCCCACAGGGGTCACCAAACCGCTCTCCTCATCACAGATGACTTCCCCAGCCAAACCCACGTCTGTCATGACGATAGGCGCGCCTGATGCAGCCGCCTCAACCACAGCCATCCCCCATCCTTCAAAATACGAAGGCTGAACATACACCGTCGCACGATCGAGATAAGGACGTACATCAGTCTGATTTCCTACAAAATTCACATCCTTCTTCCCCACATCCAGCGTGGTTCGCAAAGAACCGTCGCCCACAACGGTTAAGATGAGTTCAGGATGAGAAGGCTTCAACCGATCAAAAGCTGCCAACAATATTTCAACGCCTTTCTCTTTTTCTAAACGCGACACGCAAACGATCTCTTTCCCCGTTCTTGAAGTGTGAATCGTGCCTGCACGCCGAAGTGCGTTCTGGCACGCAGGCGTGAAACGTGAAACGTCGGTCGCGATGGGAATTACATCAATACGATTCTCGGCAACGCCGATACCAATTAATCCATTCTTCCCACGAAGGCTTACCGTCCGAACACGATCAGCTCGTTTCAAAATATATTTTGATATCGGACGAAGTAACCGTTCCTTCCAACTAAAAGCCGAACGACCAAATGCACCGCTATGATCTTGAATCTGCAATCCAGCTCGGGAACGACGAGCAGCTACATAGCCAATGATCCCTGAAAATAATGGGTCTTGCGTCGTCACAACGTCAAACCCTTTTGACGTATATGCTTTGAAAAGCGCTGAAAGAAACAGAACTACTTTCGACCGCTTCGGGTCATCCAAAATAATATACGATACTTCATGGTCTCGAAAATATTCAGCCTGTCGTTGAGCGACAACCGTTGTAGGATCTAAAACTCGGCGATCTAAACTAACGCTCAAGATCTTCATATTAGATATTCAATACATTCAAAACTGCCTCCACCATCTGTTCGTGTGTCCAGCGCGGTGGCCTTGATTCTCGCTCCTCACGACGAGATACGCGAGTCAACGCTTCAACCCACACAGCCTTATTTTGATACGGAAACACCTGAACCAAATCACCAAACACTTCTTCTGTTTCAGGATTCCCACCTTGATCGCTCACAAAGCACGGAACACCTAAAGACGCGGCCTCTGCGACCACATGAGGGTATCCTTCATATCCTGAATGCAAAATAAACACATCGCTCGCACGATACCAATCAGCTAAGACTTCACGGTTCAATCTCCCGACAAAGCGAACACGATCGCTTAATGAATGCTCAACAGCGAGTGTTTTCCATGCTTCTGTTTCTGGGCCATCGCCTCCCACAATCAATACATGGTCCAATGGAATATCTTTCCACCATGCAATAAGTTCAGCCACCCCTTTCCATGGCACGGCACGCACAACCGTCAGACAAACAATTTTATCAGACACACCGAACAATTCTCGAGCCTCATCTCTTGAATGAACGGTCGGCAAACTATGTTCCGCATTCCAAATAACTGAAATTTTTTCTGACGACACACTCCATTTTTCAGCAACGGATTTTAAATACTGGCTAGGAGCGATAACGCTCTTTGCGCGTCGAGCTACGAAGCGTTCAAGCTTTTCATACAATCCAATTTTGCCCGTATGAGCTTTCGCAAGGAACGCATCCAATAAATCCGTTTCACCGGATTGTTGCGCCATCTCCCAAGCATAGTCTCCTGGTAAACGAAGAACAGTTGGCTTTCGAGCTATCATTGCCACGATTGTTGCTGGAAATCCTTCTGATACTGCCCCTTGCAAAAACAACACATCACTTCGTCTCGCGAGCTTCCAAGACCGCCAAGCAAAACGAATATATCGAATAACAGGTCCACCGGAACGCGACACTCGGCCCTTGGTCTCACCATAGGCAACCACAGAGGGACAATGACCAAGACGCTCCAAAGAACGAGCAAATCCATACGAATACTGCGATGGGCCACCAGACTCTGGAGGATAGATTCCTGTCGCAATTAATACACGTTTTGATGCACACACTACGGAAAACAGATCCGACATTTCTCTCCCAATCTTTTCCCAATCATAACTCTCTCGAACGAGCCTTGATGCATTCTGTGTAATACGAGCCACCTCTACTTGTGGTGTTGTAATAATTTGATTGATTGCGTACGCGATAGATTCAGGATCTTCAGGCTTGCATAACCAACCCGTTTCAGAGTTCAAAAAATCAGGGATACCTCCAACAGGAGTCGCGACCGTAGGTAATCCGCAAGCCATGGATTCAAGAAATGAAATCCCCTGTCCCTCAGAGCGCGACGGTCGCACGAATATATCAGCACTCGCTAACAATCCAGGTATGTCACTATTATTTTTTGATCCAAGAAACTCCACACGATTTTCAACATGCAATTCTTTCGCCAAATTCTCAAGCATAACCCTATCTTCGCCATCCCCAACCAAACGTAATGTTACGCGCTCTGGCAAGCTCGGCATCGCTCGAATCACAAGATCAATCCCATTCTTATGCGATAAACGCGAAACAGAAATAAGGGTAACCTGATCAGAAATATGAGGTTCTCGATACAAAAAACGTGAAACATCAACACCATTTGGAATCAATTTTGGCTTGCCGCCAAAACCCATCTTTAATGCCCAATCACCTAAAAAGTTACTAATAACTTGAACAAAGTCCGCACGACGAAAAATCGCTCGGTGCAAACCACCAAATATCCCAACGCGCTTCGCGTATTGCTCAAATGGATCACCTTCTTGCAGCGTCAAAAGAAAACGAGTACGAGGCTTCATCCAAGAATAAAATAGTGATGCGAATCCTCCATAGCTCGCCTGCATGGACCAGAGGAGATCGAATGACGAATAACGAATTGCGAATATCGCGTATAACGGACCGAGAAAGGGCAACAAATATTTATCAAACGTACAACCAAAACCAACACGATGAATCTGCACACGTCCAATTTTTTCCGTAGATGACAAACCTGGGATCAGTCGGGTGCAAATCAAATCAAATTCAAAATCCGTTGCTCGATCTGTGATTTCACGAATCGCAACCTCCGCTCCACCGAGAAGCGGCGCATATGCTGTTGAAAATAGTAAAACTCTTTTCATACTATGCATGCTTCTCTAGCCACGTCGCGAGCGTGAGTAGCATCCATAAACGATTTCCATGATCTCGACCGCGCTGATGCTCATCAAAATATTTTTGCACAATCGCCTGAGGACATACACGCTCAAGTTTTGAACCACTCACCAAACAACGTTGCTCAAACAATGGCTTGAGCGGTCCACGAAACCACGCCCCTAGCGGTATCTGAAACCCTCGTTTTGGGCGATTTAACACGCTTTCTGGCACAAATTCAGCTACCGCTGCCTGCAACACCGCTTTTTGTTTTCCGCCTTTTCTATGCCATTCCAAAGGCAAGCTCGCTGCAAAACGAACTAATTCCTGATCAAGCAAAGGCGAACGCGCCTCCACACCATGCGCCATGGTCGCCCGATCCATCTTCACGCACAAATCGTCTGGGAGATACGAACGACGATCAAAATCGGGCATATGCTCGATAATGAATTTTTTTGCCGTCGACGAAGGTAGGTCCAACTCGGAAAAATAGGATCCCATGAACATCTCCGCATAACCTGCAGCCTCACCTTCTGACAGCGCAGCCATCGTCCGCAGCATGCGCTTCACTTTTGGATTTCCAAAACTCAATGCGCTTAAACCGGGGATATGCCCAAGGGCTCGAAATCGCTTTGCCTGTGCAAAATACGCATACCGCTTATATCCCATGAACGCCTCATCTCCCCCATCGCCATTCATCACAGCCTTCACATGTTTCGATGTTGCCTGCGCGAGAAGATAGGTCGGCAAACATGACGAATCCGCATACGGAGCGGCATACAAATCCACAAGTCGATCCACCAATGCAACCGCATCTTCGGCTTTCGCTTCAAACGAATAATGTTCGGCACCAATTTGCTTTGCGAATGTTGCCGCCTCGTCTCGCTCATCTGCTTTCCAGTCAGGAAATCCCATCGTAAACGTCTTAATTGGCGAAAACGAATGACGTGCCATAAGTGCGGCGATCGCGGACGAATCAATCCCTCCAGACAAAAAACATCCGACCGGCACGTCGGCGATCATCCGATAACGCACGGCCTCATCCAATAAGCGTCGCGTTTCCGTAACGGCCTCATTGAAGGTGCCAGAAAATGGTGGCAAGGGCGATTCCACGTACGGACGTATGGTGATTCGCCCTTCGCTCCATGTTCCACAATTCCCAGGTGAGAGCGAGACAATCCCTTCAAATCCCGTATACGGACTTGGAATATATTGTAAACCCAGAAACAACCCAATCGCATCCCAATCAGGCGTCACCTTAGATAACGCGAAAAAAGCCGGGAGCTCAGAAGCGAATGCAAATTCATCATTCAGCAAAGAATAATAAAAGGGCTTCTTTCCAATACGATCACGCGCGAAAAACAGTACACGCGATTGCGTGTCCCAAATAGCAAACGCGAACATCCCTCGCAATCGACCAAGCATCGCTTCGCCGTAACGAGCATACAATTCTACCAAAATTTCCGTATCACTCGTTGAACGCAACACGATTCCAGCCGATTCAAGCTCATGTCTTAGCTCTTTATAATTATATATTTCACCGTTAAATGTAACGACATACCTACCATCCCCAGACCGCATTGGCTGGGCTCCAGTTGGCGACAAATCCACGATCGCGAGGCGACGATGAGCTAAACCACACCCCCCCTCTATCCACATCCCTTCTGCGTCAGGTCCACGATGCACTATTGCCTCAGACATGCCGACTAAGCGGTCCCGATTTACAGGCCGCCCATCTGCTCGAATAAGACCAGCAATACCGCACATAGGATTGACTTTTTCGTCATTTGAAGCCTATCTTATCGCTATGGAAAGCGCAAAAATGAAAATTGCTTTCGCCGTAACTTTAGGCGAACAAGGGGGCGTCCAGCAGTTCCTGGTCGGTTTTGCATTACATTTAAAACAACTCGGGCATGAAGCAACCATCATTTCGGGTGATGGGACTTGGCTTCAAGATCGCTGCAAAGCCCTAGAAATACCCTATATCAAGCTTAAACTCATGGGACGCGAGATCAGTGCTAAACGTGATATCCCAGCGATCCTAGAGCTTCGTGACGTCCTCAAAAAACTCCGTCCCGATGCAATACATCTAAATAGTGCCAAAATGGGTGCACTTGGTTCAGTCGCGGCGCATCTCGCCAGAATCTCTCAAGTCACCTATCGCATTGGCGGATGGACTTTTCGTGAAGAATTACCAGCGACAAAGAAATGGCTCTATCGCTCAATCGAAAAAACAACCGCAAAATATAAAGACGTAATTATTTGCGTGCACCCAGGTGATGAAGTTATTGCGCGCGAGGTTGGCATTAAACCATTCAAACGAATTGTGTCCGTCCCAAACGGCATTGATCTCGATCGTTTTGATGCAGCGCTAAAGCCACGTTTCAAGCTTCAAGCTTCACGTTTCACGTTCGGAACAGTCGCAAATTTCTATCCTCCAAAAGACCTCCCTCGCTATCTTGAAGCCTGCAAAATCGTCCACAGCATTGAACCTAATACAACGTTTCTTATTTTAGGAGATGGAGCTCAACGAGGAGAAATCGAAGCGAAACGTAAAGCACTTGGATTAGAACAAGCCGTACAACTTCCAGGGGCCCGCGATGACGCTTCAACAATCTTGCAAGATTTTGATGCTTTTGTTTTACCAAGCTCAAAAGAAGGTATGGCTTTTGCTCTGCTCGAGGCGATGGCTGCTCGACTCCCCTGCATCGCTACAGATGTTGGCGCTGCTAAATGGATGCTCGCGGATGGAGGCGTGATTGTCCCTGCCATGAATCCAGTCGCTCTCGCAGAAGCCATGCTCCGAGTTATGAGAGACGACAACTTACGATCCGAGCTTTCACAAAAAGCGCGCCTCCAAGTGGAGGCACGCTTTCCGCTTTCCAAAACCTACGAAGGGAACATCTCCGCGCTGTTTGATTAGCGTCTTGCGCCGCTTGTTGATGTTGCTGCGGCCTTAAACATATTCGGCTCATTACTTGGCACCGCAGCAGCCGGAGTCGGAGCTAGTGGATTCAACATTTTTTCAAACGCATCCTTCGTTCCAGGTGCCCGGTTTTCACCAATAGTTAAGATTTTATCGCGCAAGTCATTTAGCTGAACGATATTCATTTTCATGGCGATCTGAGCGTATGTCGAGGCATCCGCGAGTGGAAAGTCCACAAGCTTCTCCGTCCACTTTGTCAGACCTGGCGTGTCTTGCAAGACAATGTACGCATCAAAGAGCGGCAACAACTCTCGACCACTTGATAAACCATACACCCACTTTACTTCCATAGCCTTCTTAATTTCTTGCGCTCCCTCCAAACGAATCGCTGAATCATTCGTTTGACCCGCCTTATCGTACATAAGAATCAAGCCATAATTCCAAGGCCCAATTCCGTCTTCTGGATCAAAATCTCGCACATTCTTAAACACTTCAACTGCCTTATCCAACTGCCCCGTCTGAAGATACAAACGAGCAAGTCCATACCAAAGCTGCTGGCGTTTTGGACTTGTTGCGATGGCTTTTTGATATTCTTCAAATGAAATCTGCGCCTCTGAAGAAGAAACGCTCATCATCTCTTGAGCAAGGCGCGCAAAAATATAATGCGGATGCGTGTTTTGTGGATGACGTGTCACCTCTTCTTCCGAAAGCGACTTCGCGAGTCCATACACATCCATGTAATTCGGGACCTTTTGGAAGACTCCAGCTCCTAGCATCCCAATGACATTTTGCGCCATCAAGAATGACTGCTCATCTTTATACAATGTCGGAATTTCAGAAGCCTGCTTAAACAGCTGATATCCCAATACTGGATTCACATTAAACGTAGCGTTCGCCTGAATAGCTGTACGTGAAGCGGTGAATGGCAAATACGAGGTGCGATAGACTAAAAGACCAAACATCACAAAAATTATTGTGAAGAGAATCCATGGCGCATCGCGATGTCCCTCGACTTTTACCGCTTCAACAACCGCCTTATCTTTCTCACCAACGAATTCGCCCTTTGTTGCCGCGATAATCAACGCATAAAGCATGAAGCTCATGGTAAAGCCGGCTGGGTGGTCGAACACGAGAAGGTTTTGAACGAAGTATGCTACCGGTAAAGAGAAAAGGATGGCTGCAATTGGAAGGTCAATCCACTTTTGCTTATACGCCTTCCACGTTGCGAGGAAAATACAAACGTAAATCGCGAAGAACGTAAAGAATCCCAAAATACCCGTCATCGACAACACATCGAGAACCGTATTGTGCGAACGATCGAACCACGTTTCGTAGGTACCGTATCGTAACGACTCAGGATTAAACTTTTGATTAAACAAAATATGGAAGTTATCGAATCCCCATCCTGCAAATGGTCGCTCTACGAATCCCTGCCACGCGATCTTCCAGGCGATAAGACGCGTATCAACCGTGGTCGTAAGGTTTGTAAGACGTCCAAGCGGCGAATTAATAACAAACGCCGTATCTTTTGCGAGATACAACCCACCATATCCAAGAACAAGTACGAGAACGCCACCAAATACGCCTGCTTTCAATTTTCGACTCTTGCTAAATAACGCAATATACAAAGCAAACGCAAAGATACCAGCAGCCAACCCAATAAATGCGCCGCGCGATTGAGCTAGAATAAACGCCACCACATCACACAAAAAGAACATCACAAACCATATGCGAGCGCTCTTTGACGGAACTTTCCAGAACAACAACGCGAGAAAGAAAAAATTAAAAATCTGATAGGCGGCCATGTAGATTGGGTTATCCACCAAACCACCAACACGACCACTCGCCTTAAACAACAGTAAATCTGGGTTCAAGCGCTGAAGCATGGCTACGATCGCCATTATCGCCGACAACGCAACTTCATAAATCAACAAGCGTTTCCAGTCCTCCCATGTCTTTAGGACACCAACCATCATGGTCATCCAAGCAAAGAAGTGGAGGAGGGAGAACAGCCCATTCATGCGCTCCTGATTCCCCCACCATGCACGAGACGGATCCACGGCAAATATTACTGAAACTGCCACGGCAACGAAATACGCCGCTATAGCCACATACAATTGGTGTTTAATGTTTGGACGATACTGCGGATCCATCCACGCCAAAGCGAGATACGCTGGGAACGTCAAACCGATTAACATCTGAAAGAAAATGATCTTAGAAAATACGAACGGAAAGATCACGACCGGAATAAACATGAGCGGAACAAGAAGCCCACCGTAGATACCTACAAGGGAAATCCCCTTGAACAACTTAATGGCAGTAGTACGAGTCATAGAATTTGTTCGCAAGCGTAACACCAAAAACAAAACCCCGCCAAATGGCGGGGTTTTGGTTCCTACTGAGGATTAACGGCTCAACACGGACTGTTGAGTGAGGTCCTCGAGGTAGAGATCCTGTGTCCAATCCATCGAGCCACCAGCGGTGCCCGAAGCATAGGAGTGTGGGATTTCCGAGTTATCTGCCCAGACAAACGTACCAGTAGCAGCGGCGACGCCAGTTCCACCGACGGATGTGTCGATGTTAGCACCAACCATACCACCGATTGGGTTGACGGTAAGATAACCAGTCACTGGGGCAACAATCGAGTTATCACGGAAGAAGTTGAGGGAGACGGAGTCGCCCGAGTCAACCGTGCCACTGACTGAAGCGTGCAAGGTGTAGACATTGCCAGAACCAACGATCGTTTCTTCGTTCGTGAACGAGACGACGACCTTACCGGACAATTCACCTGCGGCAGGACCGCCCGTGTAGTAGTTCACGCTGGTCGCAGAAGTGATAGAGATATCAGCAGCGGCGATGTCAGAGGAACCCTTGCGGAGACGGAAGTTTGCGAGGCTGAAGCTGGCGTTCGAGTCACCCTTGGACCATGCGAAGACAATCTTCTTAAGGGCCACGGAGCCGGCGCTGTCAGCTGAAACCTGGAACTTGTAGAGGTCCATGTCGAGACCAGCCGTGAGGGTGGTGGTCGAAAGGGCCTGACGAGTCACAACTGGCTTGGTCTTACGAAGGACAAACGAGTTGCCTACGTTGGTGACCGTCGTGGTGGCAGCGTACAAGCGGTCTCCGGAAGCCTGTCCATTTGCATGGATGTTCAAGATACCAGCGTACGATGTGTCCCAGTCGCCTGTCGTGATGTTCTTGTCGAGACCAAGGGACATCATGTTACCCGAGCGAGCTGCACCAGCTGTGGCGCCGCTGACCGTGGATGACGAGACGACCGTGGCGAGCTTACCCCACAACTGGAAAGTGGCAGAGCCATCCTTCGCAACTGTGATTGGAGCACCGAGGGTAACGTCCTTAGACTTGGAGTTACCAGCGGACAAGAGAGCGGAACCCTTCACTGTGCCGTCTTGAGCGACAGCGATCTCCGTGAAGTTTGCAGCATCACCCGTCGAAGTCACAGCGATCTTGTCGATCACGACAGCTTCGTACTGAGCGGTTGCCTTGAACTGCGCGAAGTTCTGCCAAACAGCACCACCGTCGCCAACGAGGATCGTTGACTGGCGCAAGTTGTCTGGGGAAACAGTGAGCGTACCACCAGCGCGGATGGTCTGAACAAGTGATGGCGCGGCGCCAGCATTGGCAGAAACAGCAGCGTTAATGGATGGGGTGACTGTGTTGGCATCAGCGTCTTCTGCAGAAACGTCCGCAGCGAGGGCGATACCAAGAGCGATGTAGTCAGCAGCGCCTTCTACAACGGAGTCCGCAGTACACTTCGCGACAAGCGTCTTGGAAGTGCCCTTTGGAACGGTGACGTTCATGTTGGTGATGTTCATTGCACCTGTCGTGGTGTCAGGAGCCTGTGAAAGGCCGACCTGAGTTGCACCGTCGAACAAAGCACAAGAAGTGACCACCGAGCGGGTCGTGGAAGCATCGTAGGCAACGAGCAATGCAGCGGAACCCGTGATCTTCACGGACTTGATCGCTACGTCGCTTTGGTCACCAGCGGTGAACACGAAACCTGCGGTTGGGATCATCGCTTCCTTCTTCACGGCCGTCCCTGCGGATGGGGAAGAAGCGAGAGCAACAGTGAGGTTCGAAGACTTCACGGTCTGGGCATTGCCGTTGATCATGGAGTTTGGAACGATCTTGGAGGTGTCCAAGAATTCGCCCGTGCTCACGATGCGGACATCCGAAGATCCGAAGATGTTCGTTCCATCACCGAGGTCGATACGATATTGCTTCGTATTGAGACCGAAGAATTCATTTGCAGCATCTTCCGTATTGCTCAAATCAGCCGTGATGGCGAGGTTGAGTGCAGCGCCGGCTGCGATGTTACGGGAGTCTGTAAGCGTGACGGCACACGTCGTGGAGCCAGTCACACAAGCAGAGGAAAGGTCCGTAGGACCCATGAAGGTCTCTCCGGTGTCAAGATTCTTGATCTTGATGTCGCGGAAATACTTCGTTCCAGCTGAACCGACGATCTTTCCACTATTTACAGAAACCAAGTTGAAATCAACGTTGCGGATTTCAAGCGTGTTGTCTGGGGAAAGGAGGGAGAACTTGTAGAGGACAACGTCCTGGCTACCCTTGGCAACGTTGCCAGTCACTGGACCATTGAAGGAAACAGTGAGTTGACCACCTTGCGTGGTGACTTCGATATACTTCGTACCAGTGGAAGAACCATCAAAGGTTCCGTTCGTGGCGATATCAATCGAAGCGCCAGAGTTGTACAAACGATCGACTGCGTACACGTCAGTCGTGTATTCAACGTAGGTCTTGATCGTGCGACCAGCGCGACCGGCGATCTTCGCGTGGAGCGAGAACGTCTTTGTCGTGCCATTCGTGATCACGTAGGCCGGGCTGAAGTTAAGAACCATCTTGTCGTTAGACAAAGCGGCAGCAGTCGCAACCACGGTCGAGCCCTGGTAGAGCTTGAGGTCCGACAAGTCCGTGTTCGTGATCGAACCGGCCTGAAGGATTGTGATGCGGCGAACTTCGATGTCGTTTGTGTTGGCCGTCATCTTGAAGTTGGAGATTTCAACATCCATCGCTCCGATGTTCGGATTGGTTGGCGTTGTTCCCTTCAAAATGTCGAGACGACCAGCGGAGATCGTACCAACCGTGAACACGTTGCCACGGATTGGGAACGAACCGGAAACCGTGCCGGAACCCGTGACGATCACCGAAGCGGCGTCAGAGAGTTCGAACGAGTGCTGACCACCTGTCGTGAGTGGGGACGAGAAGTCACCAACGATGACGAGGGAGATTGTTGCACCAGCGGCCACGTTGATCGTGAGTCCGTTGAATTCAACGACGTTCGTGGACGAGTTGATGGTGCGGCCCGTGGTCAAACGGGTGCCGTTACCGTCATACAAGTATACGTTCGCAAAGTCTGAGGTTGCACCAACGCCGATGCGGCGGACGCGGAGGCCAGAGATCACAGCAGCGGCGGAGCCGGCGGTGAAGTTGTACTTCGCGAGCGTTACGCTCGATGCGTTCTTTGGCACTGTTGCTGCGGCTGGGGTGTCAGACGCGAGCGTGGCTGTGAGGCTACCACCAACAACTGGGGCGCCACCACAGAAAGCAACAACATCAGCAAGGGCGCATTCGCGGCCCGTGAGGTCTGTACCATTGGAGTACGAAACCGTTGTCGTGTTCACATACATGGAGTTGAATCCATTGGCTGCGAATACGGAGTCTGATGCGATGCGGCGCTTCATGCCACCAGAGACCACGTAACGGGTTGCATCACCAGCGTAGGTGATCAATGAACCGTCTGGGTGAACTGGGGATGAGAGCGAGGAACCAATCGTGTAGTTCACGAAGAAACCGTCAGCAACGTCGACGACCTTGGAAGCCCAGTTGGAGCCCCAAAGTGACGTGGCGACTGCTTCGGATTCGACCCAGTGCAATACGCCTCCGAGGGAGACGGCGTACACCTTAGGATCTGTCGTGATCTTGACCAAGTTTGTGCCTGGGCGGATCGTGACGTTCCCACCAATCATGTAGGAAGCGAGCTCGGAGTCCGAGATCGTGCGCACGGACGAGAAGTCCATGAACCAAGAGAAATACGTCTTCTCGTTAGGGAAAACGTAGCGCTTTCCGTCAGCAGCGAAGTAATACACGGCTGGACCGGAGGCCTTGATAAGGTCGCCAGTCATGGCGGCAGCGGACGCTACGCTAGGAAGCGCAAACGTACCAACACCGACGGACCAAGCGATCGTCGTCAAAGCAACGAAGCTGGAAATAACTTTTTTGAGAATGTTTCCCATAGGGGAATGTAGGTTTGTGACACTAAGAATAGAGACTCCCAGCCCTTCGATAATTATCGAAGGTCGACTTTTATTTGCCGGGTGTCGAAGGTGGGTAACAGGCACGAGCGAAAGCACATATTGTTCTCCCGCTGTCAGGACGCCTCTGCGTGGCAGGGTCGCCCTGTGTGACGGGAGAACAAATAAATATTTTGTTATGGTGGAGTTAATCGCGTGGATGATGTTTGCGTCGATGAAGATGCTGGCGCGCTCACACTCGAAGTTGATGAAACGGGAATAATCGGTTCAGAGGACGATGTAGTTGTCACGGGAGCGGCTGCAGTGCTCGAAACGGAAGCAAGGCTCGCATCTGTCTCAGCCTGAAACGCTGTCTTAGCAGCCTCAAACAATTTTCCTGTTACTTCATTTAATTTATTCTCCCCTAGCAAGTTGCGAACTTCTTGCAATGTCGCACTCGCATTCGTGATCTGAAGCGCAGAGGAGCTCGCGGATTGTAAATGCGACAAGGCTGAAACCGTTCCCGTCGCGTCCGATCCTGGCAAAAGAAGCAATCCTGCTGCACCATTTAATGTGGCTTGAATTCCATCTACTTTATTTTGAATTGCATGCGCGACATCCGCATCAGAAATCACTGTTTGCCCATCTTGTGAACCATTTGCGTCGATCATGACCTCTACAGCGCTCACGCCCGTATGGATAGCCGCTACTTCAGCCTCAGCTAAACTTGGTTTAACATCTTCTGGAGCATTTTCTTTCACGAACTTTAACTCAGAAGCAACAGAATCGGTCTTTTCATCAACCATTTTAGCGACTTCGACTGCTTTTGCGCCCGGTGTATCCTGTTTCACTTCCTGTAATTGATTTTTCACCGTATCGAGATCACGTTTCAATACTTGAGCCGCCTGGCGCACACGATCAGAGGAGCTCGCGTCTGGCGATGCAGAAATAGTTTTGATTTCATCCACACGACGACCAACGAATTCGGTCTTTAAACGCAAACGATCAACCTTGTCAGAAGTAAGCGCGAGACGCGTCTGTTCACTTGCGAGTTTGATTGGATAGAGAAAATCGCCCGGTACAGAACGATCCGAAGCAGAAACGCCAAGCAAAGAACCACCGAACACGGTGGTAATAATAGAAGCGGTAATCAAAGCTGGAGCACGCATCCACTGCGCGATACGTGTAACAAATTCCGGACGCGCCGTCACAACCGAAGGCTTACGGAATACCACGCCTGATGCTAAATCTTTTTGTACGCAATCGACTACATACGCGCGGGTACGCGAAACCCATTCCGTCTGTGGCGCAATCCCGCGCTCCGCATGACGAATCGTCGAAAGCTTTTTGAGAATTTCTCTTTTGCTCATAACGAGGGTTTTTTAGAGTCGAACGCTTCCAGAGCTTTCATCGCGCGATGGTAAATCACACGAACATGCCCAGGAGTCTTGTCGAGGATGCGGGCAATATCGCCGAATCCGAGCCCGTCTACCAAGCGTAGAGTGAGGACGTCTTTAAAGTCCTCCTTCAATCGGCTGATTTTCTCAAGAATGATTGAGAGATCGGCCTTGGCCTCCATGAGGTCTCGCTGGCGATTACGGTCTGACAAAGGACGCTCATCAACAGTAGACGTTCCATCGTCCGAAAACGTTACAACGTCCAAAGACACGCCCGAATCCTGTTTTCGATAATAATCCACCACAAGATTTTTCGCGGTCGTATAGAGCAAGGCGCGGATATGACGAACATCGTTATTCGCCACTATATGCTGCCAAAATTTCAAAAATGTTTCAGAGGTAACATCTTCAGCAACCTCTCGCGAAGGTAATTTTAAATAAACAAAGCGAAATATTTGGGCGACATATCGATCATACAAGCGCCCAAAAGCCTCAGCGTCACGCTGAGTTCGAATACGATATAGGTAAAACCTGTCAACAGGATGATTCATGCGGTCGTACACCCACGGCTCCGCAAAAAAAACGTGTCGCTAACCTTAGCCGAAAACGCAAATTTCCGCAAGCTCACAACGCACACAGGAACCAAATTGTGAAGAAAAGTTATACACAATAAAAGTGGCTAACATTAGCCACTTTTATATACTGTATCTTTATTTAAGCAACGGACACCTGACTCACCATTTCCGCCGACTTGCCACAGCTCTCACGATAGATCCGCTCAATGTCATCCAAACGATCGTCTGTATGATGAGAGTTGATGACATGTTTCTGAGCAGCAACAGCAATTCGTGCTCGATCCTCAAGTGATAATTCAGCCGCCTGGATAAGACCGTTCACGAGGCTATGCACATCAAGTGGACGTACAGAAATCATGTGGCCGCCAGTCGCTTCCACGTTTGGTTGAATATCCGTCGCCACCACAAGGCGAGCAAACTGACACGCCTCAACAACAGCAAGCGATAAACCCTCACTAACCGTGGGAAACACATGACTTAAAGCTCCGGCTTGCAAAGATTTTAGTTCTTCCCCACTGCGCTCGCCTAACACAATCACGCCAGGCGTTTTTGCGGCTAACGCACACATCCAGCTCGCATATTTGTCTGTCCATGCAGCCCCACCAACCAAAACCAAAGGCTTATCTGCAAATAATTCAGGGCGCTCTAAACGAGCCATTGCATAAGCTTGGATCAACAAATGAGCCATTTTATCAGGGATAAGACGTCCAAGAAACAAAAAGTACTTATCACGAATCAATCCATGCGGCTTGAGCTTCTGATCAACTTCATCAATCGTTGGCTGCGTTGGCATCGGGATCGGATGCGTTACATAGCTCGTCTGAACGCCATAGGTTTCCTGACAATATACCGCTAAGGTCTGCGAAGCGGCGATCGTACGATGTGGAACATGACACGCCAACCATTCACCGATACGGAAACTCAATCGAGCAAAACTCCCCCACTTCGATAAAACGCGATCAATACAGTGAAACGTAACCACCAAGGATGCGCGAGGATGCATCAAACGAGCAAGCGGTGAAAGCAAAGCGATACCCGCTCCATGAATATGAACAACATCTGGATGGAACTTACGAGCCGCCCAAAGCGCAGTAAAACTATGGGTAATAGCATCAAGATGCTTCGTACGAATACCAGAAGTAATCACCTGCTCGACCCCAGATGGCACGCCCACACCATCACCCACATACCACGCACGACCAAATACAATTACGCGATGACCACGATTCGCCAAACCGGACGCCAACGTTTCAACGTGGCGTTCGATACCACCGGAACGAGCCGGTAGGCCTTTTTGACCAATCATCGCGATGACCATAGGCATGGGATAAGGGGATAGGTACCTTTCGTATCAAAAAAATGGGATTTTGTCAATCCCCTAACCTCATATATTCGCTACAATTAGCCAATTAGCCAATTATCCAAAAATATTTTCTATCCAATAGTACTCAGGTTCACGTCCAGATAATGCGGTAATAGCAACAGCATCAGCTTGGTAGCGCGCGGGCTGTTTTCGCTGTCCCTCTAACCAAAGTATGATCGCCCGCTCCAAATGTCGAAGCTTCTTACCCGTGATCGCCTCTTCTGGTCGGCCATACTCAAGCGTATTTCGATATTTCACCTCCACAAAACGGATCTCCCCATCTCGCTCGACAATTAAGTCAATCTCACCTAATCGATGCAACCAGTTTCGATCAATCACTCGAAATCCCTTTCCAATCAAAAAAGCGGCCGCAAGATCTTCTCCGATCTTTCCGTCCGCTTTTCGATAGTCCATTCAATTATTTCTTTGGTTTCGGCAACCACTTCTCGTACGCTTCACGTTCTTTGGTTCTCAACTTCTCAGCAGGCAACTTGCGGAAATGCTCGTTCAATATCACCAATTTCCACCAACCAAATCCTATTACCCATACAACCCACAAGACACGCATCGAAAGCACTGGAACACGCTCCCAGACGAATGCGTACATCAACAAACCAGATAAACTCGCCCAAATGGAGAGCGAACCCAAACGCTTAATCAAGCGAACGTTATCCTTATCGAATCCCTTCACGAAGCGAGCAAATACGAAACATCCAATACCAACCACAAGGACAAATGCCAAAAAGATCGGCAACGCTTTATCGAGCCAAGGCATAAATGGCTGTGCATTCATATCAAACCAGAAACCAGGGCGTAGAAGAGGGATAATCCAGTTAAACATATTGGCAACGTTTGTAGCACTCAAGATCACGCTTCGCAAGTCAGTGTGTTGCTTGATTTACCACCTCAATAGAACGATCCGGCCTGCCTTTCATCTGATACAAGAGCGCATAATGACAATCCCCTGCATCAAATTCACTCACGAGCGATAAATTTGGATCAGCGAAATATCGTTTTGCCTCATGGGTAGGCATGCGATGTTCAGGTGCTGGGCCGATAGCCGTGCGACACGCTTGCCACTCGATCATCAATATCCGTCCTCCTGGCGCACAAAGTCTCATCGCTTCAGAAACAAGTCCAGCGCGATTTTGCGATAAATATAAATTATTTGCTACAACAACAAGCTGGCAACTCGCATCAGGAACGCGCGCTGCTCGTAGCACCTCAATATCAGACCAGACAGGCGTAATATTCCAATATTGTTCATGCTTCGCTGCACGCTCGATCGCTTTCAATGCATGTTTGTCGATATCAACTGCATACACACGACCACCAGGACCAACCATTTGTGCCGCAGGAAACACAAAATGCCCAAGAGCACCAGCTCCTAAGTCAGCCATCGTATCGCCTTCCTGAAGACCAGCCCGCTCAAGGGTTTTAAACGGATTAATGAGATCATTGCCGCTATGGCGCATACCCTAAGGGGTCGATTTCGGAAGCATCGAACCAAGCGTGGCCTGCAAAAAAGCCGTCCACATATTCGTCATCACCAAAAAACCAAGAAGACAAAACACGATCCCAAGCAATTTATAAAATAATCGCGTTCCCCCACCACCCATATACTTTTCCGCAAAAGGAACAGGGCCAAGAAAACCCTCAATATCGCTTGTCTTGATAACGAAAGCGACACCACCCGCGACAATAGCAGCTCCAAGAAGAATGCGAAGGATCAGACTCATATATTTGGCGTTTGTGATTGAAAGTGTACCATACGCACATGCCAAGACCTATACAGCAAAAACGCGGTTGGGAAAACGTCGCCGGATGGTATCAAGACTACATGGGAAAAGAAGGTGGCGACTTCCAACGAGATATCGTATTTCCTGGCGCCGAACGTCTCTTGAAGCCTGTAAAAGGCGGACATTACCTCGACCTTGCCTGTGGACAAGGAGCATTTTCGGTACGCCTCGCAAAAGAAACAAGCCGACTCATTGAAGGATTCGATGCATCACCCAGCTTGATTCAGGCTGCAAAAAAAGGGGCACCAAACAACACACGCTTCCAGGTTGGAGATGCGATCGGTTTTGCTATTCTCTATCAACCATCTTCGTTTGATGGGATCGTCTGCAATCTCGCCATCCAAAATATTGATCCACTCGGAGCTGTATTCGCTGATGCGGCGCGAGTCTTAAAAACCGGTGGAAGTTTCGTAATAACAATGAACCACCCCGCTTATCGTCAACCACGCCAAAGTGGATGGGGTTGGGATGAAGAGCGAAAACTCCAGTACCGTCGCGTAGACAAATATCTTTCAAGCTACGCGATGCCGATCGTGATGCATCCAGGATCCGCGCCAGAAGAAAAAACGTATTCCTATCACCGACCGCTCTCAGTCTACATAACCGAACTCGTAAAATACGGATTCGTCGTAGATGCACTCGAAGAATGGGTTTCAAACAAAACCAGTGACTCTGGACCAAAGGCAAAAGCAGAAAACGTAGCCAGAGCAGAAATCCCAATGTTTCTTGGGTTAAGAGCTCGTAAAATCTAGAGATGCGGCCGTTGACAAAACGGCCGCTTTTTGTTAAGCACAGCCAGCCTCTACATACCCGTACAAAGGAGATGGTATGGCGAAACGCGTTCTCAGTGGGTTTCTCGGAGTACTCATTCTCCCCGATGTGTACGCCACACAAGCGGCTGCACAGCTTACCGATACCAAGGGCGTGCGTCACGCAGAATATCGCGTGAAGCCCGAGGGCGTGCACATCACGCTCTACCAAGCGCGGAACTTCAAGCAGATGCCCGTCAGCGTCGCAGAGAAGCTGGTGGCGAAGCTGAACGAGTTCCTCGTCTCAAACCGTGCCGGAGAGCTGCTCCTGTACATGCTCGACATCAAGCCGTACCAGGACAATGAACAGTATCTGTTCTGGAACATCGACCGAACCAAGAAGCATGGCCGCCTGATGGACGCGCACGGCATGAGCCTCGCGCTGAGCGCCTGGGTCGACCCCTCCGCCGAAGACGAAGCGTCGCTCGAGCGTCGCATCGCTGAGATGTCTGAGAAGCGGCAGCAGCGCGAGCGCAAGCTCTGCACGAACAAGCGAGTGTTCGGCCACACGCTCGTGGGCGAGGACTATCTCCCGCACATCACGCTGGCCGCGAACACGAAGGGCTTCAAGAAGTTCAAGCCCACGCAGGAAGCGCTCATCAGCTCGGCCTCGCGCGTCGTGCTCGCGCGCATGGGCGAGTGGGGCAAGATCGAAGAGATCCTCATCTAACACACGGTCGTCGCGCTCGCGCAACGACCGTTTTTATTTATCCAACCGAATATAGGCCATCATCGCCTCAATAATTTCAGGCTTATCACGTCGATAAGAAAAATATCGATCTGATAAACAAGCAGTGCACAATCCACAATCCTCAATCTGCGTACGAGCAATCCCCAAAGTTTCCAACTGCCTTGTGATACTCGCTGGCAAATCAATATGCGAATTATGAATCGATTCTTTATCCGGAAACACTGAACTCACATCTTCCTTGACTTCAAAATGACAGGCGCGTATTCCGGGACCTATTCCAAATAACAAATTCTCTTTTGTCGCACCAAGTTTTTCCATTTCTTGAACGAGTTTTGAAACAATCCCAGCCGCAATCCCCTTCCATCCTGCATGCACGATCCCAATCACTCGTCGCACAGGATCAACAACAAAGACAGGAAAACAGTCAGCCCCTGTTACCGTTAATGTGATCCCTGTTTCAGCCGTAACAAATCCATCGCATGCAAGTATCGTATGACTCGTATCAACGGCCTGTGCTACATGAATATGCGTTTTATGCACAAGATCCGCTGATACAAGTGATTCAAACGGAATATCTAGCGGCTCAAGATACGCACGTCGATTCTGTTCAGTGCATGGTTGATTGAGGCGTAGAGAACCATCCGATCGTTCGGACATTCCATAACGGATTCCAGAAACACGATCGAACATCGAAAAAGAAAGAGACATATCTCTACAAATCAGATACTTCTACAAGCTCATGCTCAACAATTTTTTTATACCCAAAAAATCTGAATCTTCCACGAAACGTCTTGCCTTCGAGATACCATGGAAACCAATACTGATCATCTGGCCATGCTTTTTCAAAAGGATATTTTGAAACAAGGAACCATCGCGGGCGCATTTCAGACGTCTCAATCGGTTCGCCATAAAAATCTCTTGTTTCAAAAATGTGAACCTCCATATCTTTCGGTTCATCCACATCGCGATACTCACACGTAACCACACCAATCTTCTTCAAATCACCAACATCCACGCCAAATTCTTCTCGACATTCGCGTTTTGCTGCGGCCTCTATTCCCTCACCCGCCTCAACCTTTCCTCCGGGCCCATTCCAATTTCCCATTCCAAAACCCGTCTTCTTTAGGCCAAGCAAGATCTGGTTATCACGCCGAATAAGAACCAATGTGAGAATGACATGTTTCATATTCATGAAGCGATTACCGAGTCTTTGCCATTTCTAACGTTTTTCTATCTTCCTTTTGCATGCGTAAAACCAAATCGCTATGATGAATATCCAGTTTTCTGTCTAAGTATTCCTTTGAAACAACCCTCGTCTCAAGTTTATCCATTTCAGAATGAAATTCATCTTTTGTCACCATTGTCTTATCCACATGAGTCGCAAGGCCCTGAACAGCTTCCGCGAGATCATCCACGCGCTCAACAATAGATTCAGTCACTTTTTCCAAGCTACTCAAACGAACGTCTACTACATCAAAACGGTTCTCCAAACCATCAAAACGGTTCTCCAAACCATCAAACCGTCCCTCTAGACCGTCAAAACGACTATCAATACCATCCAAACGTTTATCCACAACATCTAATCGGCCATCTACACGATCAAACCGTCCGTTCAAAGCACGGACCTCGGTTAAAATTTCATTATCGATTCGCCCGTTAATAGCACGGACCTCGGCTAATACATCGTTAATCGAGGCATCGGCAGCTGTTTGTTTCATATTCATACTCTACACCGCGTGCCATATTTCAAACACGGTGTCAAGACTTTTCCTACGCGTCAAAATAATTACGTCCTGTTTTATACGCTTCAATCACGTTTGGAATCATCGTAAAATGCGGCTTCGGAATTTCGTCGATAGGATACCAAGCCCAATCCGCCATCTTTTCAGGTTCAAGCACTTGCGGCTCCCCGCTTTTCCAATCGGCTACGAACGAAATCTGCACATAATGCTTTGGCGCATATGATTTGAGATTTCCCAGAAAAAGAAATCGAACATTCTCGATCTCAACGCCACATTCTTCGCGTGTTTCACGTTTTGCGCACTCCTCAAACGATTCCATGTATTCCAAATGTCCACCTGGAAAAGAATACTCCCCAGCTCCATGTGAACTTTTTCGTTTTCCCAGCAATACCTTTCCGTCCTTAAGAATCATGACGCCGATACCGACCTTAGGACGAAGGGCATCAGACATACCTACGCATTCGCTCCGTGGCACTTCTTGAATTTCTTTCCTGATCCACATGGACATGGCTCATTGCGGCCCACATCTTTGTAGGAGGCATCGCTCTGACCCGTAACGCCAGTAACAGTCGTATTACTCGCCTTTTCCATCTCTTTTGATGGACCCGTCATCATCAAACCCTGCGCCATTGGATTGTCTTTCAACAGATCATCAGGTGCTTTTTCGCGTGTCACATTCACCTTGAGAATCATCTGACTCACGCGCTGATTTAACATCGCGAGCAAATTCTGGAACAAGCGATAGGCTTCACGCTTATACTCAACAAGCGGATCACGCTGGCCATATCCCTGAAATCCAACGCCATGACGCAAATAATCAATAGCCTCAAGGTGATTAATCCAAAGATCATCAAGTGCACGAATGACAACCACTTTTTCTACCTCCATTTGCATACCCGTATCTCCAAGATTTCCAGAAAACTGCGCATACGCCTCACGAACAAGCTTCATGATGGCTTCAATTAAAGCCGTGCGTAACAAAACTGGACTCTCATTCGCTTCTACCGCATCAATCGGTCCCTTTACATCCGTACCGGCGGGCAAGATCGCGCGACAAGCCGATTCCATCTTTTCATAATCCCACGCATTCATATCATCCGCACTCGTATGGAACGAGACAATTTGCTCAATCTCATCTTCAATCATCTCCAAAACGATTGGTTCGAGCGGACTAATATTATTTTCTGTACGCTGACCAGCCGCTTTCAAAATTTCGCGGCGCTTCTTATACACCACGCCACGATGCTTGTTGAGCACATCATCATACTCAAGCAAGTGCTTACGAATATCGAAGTTATGTCCTTCAACCTTCTTTTGTGCGGCCGCAAGAGAACGCGTGAGAATCTTGTTCTCAATCGGTTCATCGTCAGGTAATTGCAACCCATCCATCATGCGCTTCACACGGTCCGTAGAAGAACCAAAGATACGCATCAAGTCATCCTCCATCGACAAAGAGAATTGCGTCGATCCTGGGTCACCCTGACGACCAGAACGACCACGCAACTGGTTATCAATACGACGCGACTCATGGCGTTCTGTACCAAGCACAAACAAACCGCCCAAAGCACGAATCTCTTCGGCCTCTTCTGGCTTTGGTGGATTTCCACCCAAAATAATGTCGACACCACGACCAGCCATGTTCGTCGCTACCGTGACAGCGCCTTTACGTCCAGCCTGGGCGATAATTTCAGCTTCACGCTCGTGGTTTTTAGCATTCAATACTTCATGTGGAACGCCTTCCTGACGCAACATCTCAGACAATAATTCATTCTTTTCAATCGAAACCGTACCCACAAGAATCGGCTGGCCTTTTGCGTGGCGCTCCTTAATTTCTTTCACCACGGCCTTAAATTTACCGATCTGATTCTTATAAACACGATCTGGCAAATCATGACGTTGATTTGTTTTGTTTGTCGGAATCGAGAGTACTTCTAACTTATAAATCTTATGAAACTCTTCCGCTTCTGTGGCAGCCGTACCCGTCATCCCGGCAAGTTTTTCGTACAAACGGAAGTAATTCTGGAACGTCACCGTTGCGAGCGTCACGGATTCGCGCTGAATGGTGACATGCTCTTTTGCCTCAATCGCCTGATGCAACCCCTCAGAATAGCGACGCCCTTGCATCATACGGCCCGTAAATTCATCCACAATCACGACTTCGCCTTCGCGCACGACATAATCACGATCCTTGCGATACAAAGCCTCTGCACGCAAAGCCTGCTCAATGTGATGCACGGTCTTCATCCCGCCCTGAATATACAGATTCTCAATACCAAGCCACTGTTCAAGCTTGTTGATACCCGATTCTGTCAGCGTTGAAGCGCGCTGCTTTTCGTCCACCTCATAATCCTCGCCTCTTACAAGACGAGCAGCTAACTCGGCGTGCTTGTAATATGCATCCGTCGCCTCAGCGGCTGGAGCACTAATGATTAATGGTGTACGAGCTTCATCGACCAAGATCGAGTCAACTTCGTCTACCACCGCAAAATGGAGATCGCGTTGCACCATCTCTTCCGGGCGCATCACCATGTTGTCACGCAAATAATCAAATCCAAATTCATTGTTGGTCCCGTAGGTGATATCTGCGTGATAGGCCTCGCGACGCGAAACCGGACGCAGATAATCCATGTCTACACGAAACGCGCCCGTCGCATCACGCTCTGCGTCGTGTTCTGGCTCATTCTTAAACGTTGGATCGTAGTGAAAGCTTCCTGCGTGCTGAATACAGCCAACGGAAAGACCAAGCGCGGAATATACCTGACCCATCCAAATCGCATCACGACGAGCAAGATAATCGTTCACCGTAATGACGTGCACACCCTTTCCTGTGAGCGCGTTCAAATACACTGGCGCTGTCGCCGTAAGAGTTTTTCCTTCACCCGTGCGCATTTCAGCAATCGTTCCATGATGCAAAGCCACGCTACCAATAAGCTGCACATCATACTGACGCTGCTTCAAGACACGCTTCGAAGCCTCACGGACTACGGCATAGGCCTCAGGTAACAAATCATCCAACTTCTCGCCTTTTGCGAGGCGATCTCGAAATTCAATCGTTTTTCCCTTGAGCGCCTCGTCAGACAATCCTAAAACTGAACTCTCAAGTGTTCCAATATGGTCGACAATAGCGCGAAGCTTCGCCACTTCACGAGCATTTGGGTCGCCGAATAGCTTGGTCATCCATGACATAGTTGGCCAAGCTTAGACGAAAAAACTCGCAATTACAAGCGAGTTTTTTCCCCAAGGTCTTATTCCTTTTCTCCTGCGCGATTTCGCTCGTCCATCATGCGCTTCCACTCGGTTAATTCTACACGTAAATGATCACGAACCTTATCAATCGCTTTATACAAATCATCTGCTTCTCGCTCCACTTTCATCAAATTTCCACCAATTTGAATGGCGACTTTGCATTCAAATACGTCTCCTTTTTGATGTGAACCGTTTGCACGGCCAACTTCAATGTCTACCTGATTGATTGAATCAAGAAACTTCTCTAATGACTGCATCTTTTCCTCGGCATAATCACGAATCGCCTGAGTAAGTTCCATGTCATGAGCGCGGATGTTGATAGTCATATATCTACAGGGTAGCGAGCGGTCCACTCGTAAGCAAATCGCTCCTCATTATGGTATAGTGGAATCACTTAATTATTATTTCTTTCAAGCTATGATGTGTAATGCTAAAGGTTGTCCTGCGCACATGGTCGCTTTCTGGCTCATGTGGATTGGTGCCGTAAACTGGGGACTGGTCGGACTCGGAGCATTCCTCGGAAGCAATTTAAACTTGGTAAACCTTCTCGTTGGTCGATGGCCAACGGTTGAATCGATCGTCTATGTACTCGTCGGCGTTTCTGCAGTCATGATGCTCATGCAGGGCAAGTGCGGGCCGTGCAAGTGCGAGGTGAAAAAAGCGTAAATTTACATCAATATAAAAGGCGCCGAGCGGCGCCTTTTTTTTAAAACCCCACGTACTGCGCCTCTTCGTGCAACTCAATCCCCAAATCATCTCGAACTTTCATTTTTACAAGCGATATCAGCGCAATGATATCCTGCGCTTTCGCTGTTCCCTTGTTGATGAAAAAGTTGCAATGCTTCGTACTCACTTCGACTTCACCTAAACTCTTTCCCTTCATCCCCGCTTGATCAATTAGCCATCCTACTGGAATCTGACCTTTATCAATCATGGATTGCGGAACTTCCAAATGGCGTCTTAAGATTTCAAGCTCACTCGCATCTGTAAACTCAAAATTCTTAAAAATACATCCAGCGCTTGAAGTCTCAAGTGGCTGTTTTTCTTTTCGCATCGCCATAATATCTTCCATCTTTTTCTTTGAAGCAACGACATCCGGGGAACTTGCAAGACGCAAAACGCAAGACAAAACAAGATGCGGTTCGTGCTTGAACATGCTTGTGCGATAACCAAATCCACACTGTTCTTTTGTGAGCGTCATTCGTTGATTGTCACTCAAACGAAACACGTCTACTGATTCGATCACATCACGCATTTCACCACCGTAACAACCGGCATCACCAAAAATAGCCCCACCAATCGTTCCTGGAACGCCAATCGCCCATTCAAAACCCGTTAATCCTGCATCCACGGACTGACGTGCGATCATGGCTGTAATTGCCCCCGCGTCTGCCGTGATCAAATTACCTTCAATAGAAATTTTGCGATTCGCAATCTGAATAACCACCCCTTCAAATCCATCATCAGAAACCAACAAATTCGATCCACCGCCATACACATACCAAGGAATTTGCACTTGAATAGCCGCCTGAACAGCTTGAACGAATGCATCCACGTCTGGCGCAACTACATATAAACGAGCAGGTCCGCCGACACGAAAGCTCGTATGCTTTGCCATGGGCTCATTCTCGGTGGCCGATGCAATGATCTGCTTATACGCATCAACCTGAACCGAAGAAAGAGAAACCATATTAGTCTTTAAGAATCTGTTTTGCGATTGAGTAAATGTCTCCCGCACCCATCACTAATATGATATCGCCACTTCGCTTCCAACGCTTCAAGATCGTGAGCGCTTCTTCTGGATCTGGTGCATATTCAACACTGCGCTGTGTCCCACGTTCCGCATCATGACGAATCACGGCATCCTGCAAATCACGCGACGTAATGGACTCACCCACCTCCTCACGACCCGCAACATCATAAATTTCCGAAAGTAAAAGCTGATCTGCGCGATCAAAGCATGGCACAAAATCTAAAAACAAATCACGAGTTCGTTTCTTATGATGCGGTTGGAAGCACAACACTAACCGACGTCCTGGATAAAATGACTTCGCTGCATCAAGTGTTGCGGCTACAGCGGTTGGATGATGTCCGTAATCAGAGATAACTAATATTTCATTCTTATTCGCAATGAGCTCAAACCGACGCCAGATACCATGGTATTGAGACAAAGCCGGAACCGCTTCAGCTTGTGGGATGCCGAGCGTAGAAATCAGCGTCAAAGCAGCCATTGCGTTTTGCGCATTCATGCGACCAGGAACCGCTAGCTCTGCCTTCACCGGACGATGTTCACCATCTCGCACCTGAAACACCTGCATACCATCTCGGACAACAAGATCCTCAATTCGACAATCAGCATGGGAACCAAATCCAAATGTCCGAATACGAATACCGCGCGATTCAAGTTCAGAACGTTCACGACCAATCAATGTCGATACACGCGCATCATCTGCGTTCGCGATCACGATTCCGCCATTCTGCACACGCGACAACAACTCGCGAAACGTATCCACAATCGCCGCCTCATCTGGAAAAATATCTGTGTGATCTAATTCAATATTATTGATCACGATCGCATACGGCGTGAACTCAAGAAAATGTTTCGCATATTCATCCCCCTCAATTAATACGAGCTCCCCTTCTCCAAACCGAATATTCCCGAGCGGATATGACGGAACTCGACTCCCCACAATCACCGTCGGATCCTGATGACACGCTTCCAAAATCAATCCTGTCATCGCAGTCGTTGTGCTCTTGCCATGCGTTCCTGTCACAAGCAGCACACGATGATTTGCATACCATTCTCCAAGAAAACGGAAATTCGTAATCTGTCGAATATTCCGACGGCTCGCCTCCATGCGTTCTGGATTTGTAACAGGGACAGCCGAAGAATACACAACAAGATCACAAGCCTCAGGGACATTCTCTTTTTGTTGGCTAATTGAAACACGGATTCCCATTGCCTCAAGCTCATCCGTGAGCTCACTCTCTTTCGTGTCAGAGCCAGACACCAAAACCCCTGCTCGTTTAAGGAGCTTGGCCACCGCCGACATGTTAATGCCGCCGATTCCAACCAGATACACGTGCTTGAGCGTTGTTTCCATGCGTATAAGTTACGGATATTAAAGGAAAAAGAAAAGCCCACCTACGCTCTGGGGAGCTTCGGTGGGACAGATGGGGGGTCAGATGAGAGAGAGGGATCGGGAGAATCTATCTATTCATCGATGAATTTTGGGCGCTTCCACGCCTCGAACGTGTGATGAGGTCGCTCGGAGTTCCAAACGATATTCCCGTCCACATCGAGTAGATGGTCCGGGATCATCGACAGAGCCGCGTGAAAGCCTGCGCAGCGATGTCCGCCGTCAAGCGCGTCCTGACCGCGATAGCGATCAAACAGCATGTCTTTGAAGTCGCGCCACTCGATTCCCACGACCTTTGCGGCCTGGATCCGAGCCACCAGAGCCGTATCGACTCCGATATACCGCATGTTCCAGTACACATGCGTCAGATGACGAATGAGGTGAGCGGCTGGCACCTGTTGTGTGGCGATAAGCGGTAGAAGCTCATCAAGCACGACTGAAGCAGCCTCCCGACGTTGGGAGGCCGTTAGACGCGTATCTGCATCCATAACGACGACTCCTTTCTAAAATCGGAGTCTCGAAGCTAACAGAAAAATGTCTATTTGTCCAGAGTCTCCTTCACGGACAGAACCAATTCATCCTCTTCTTCTTTCAAGCGTTCCGTCACATCGAGAAGGCTTGCAACCATGGATCGAACTTGTGGCTGCTTCAACATATTCGTAACCGTGGCCTCCATCCAATGCCACGTATCATCTCGATAGAGAAAACGCGCCTGAATCGTGCGAGTCGCTCCAATATCTTGAGCAAGCTCTTTATATTCATTCGTCACATATTCACGATCTTCCGGATGAACGAAATCCAAAATATTTCGTCCAACCAATTCTTTCGCCGTTAATCCAAATACATTCTTTGCAGATGGACTTTCATACATAATGGTCCCATCTTTTCCCTGAAAGATGATCGCAACTGGACCATTCTCCACCACATGACGAAAAACGCGATCCATAAATCCACCACTCGCCTCTTCGCGCAAAAGAAAATTGTATAAAGAAAACAAAATCACTTCGAGGATTCCAATGGAGAAAAAAAGAAAGAACCAGACATTTGGAATGATACTTCCCTGAAGTCGATGCAAATCCAGCGTATCTGTAATGATGGCCGTTTCGAGCGAATTGGTGAGTACCAATACCGCGGCAACGCCAATTGCGAGAATGCCAATTCCAGCAAACGCAAACAAAATCATCAAGCGCTTACGCTGATTGATTGATTGAAATAAATGAATCATGCCTAAAGTTTACCTTAGAAGCGTCGACAGGAACAAGGTCATCCGCTATTCTAATCCACAGTCAATTCTGATCTATCCACACCCACCCACCTATGCCTTTCGTATGGACAGAAGCGCTGAGCGTTCAAGTAAAAGAAATCGATGAACAACATCAGCAGTTTTTCAAGCTCGTAAACGAAGTTTTAAGCGTCCTTGATGAAGCAAGCGTCACAAAAGAACACGCGGAAGAAGTCCTCAAACAACTGAACGAATACGCACAATTTCACCTCACAACCGAAGAAAAATACTTTGATCAATGCCACTATCCAGACGCCGATGCTCATCTCGCAGCGCACAATGCTTATCGAGAAACCGTCGCAAAAGCACTGGACCAAATCCATCATTCGCAAGATTACGCTCTTCTCATCCGCGACATCACGCTCTTTGCTGGTCGCTGGCTCACTGAGCACATTCGCGTGATGGACCAAGAATACGTTGCCTGCTTTCATGAATGCGGGATCCGCTAATCACCATGTCATACCTTTCTGCTACAGATCCCGAAATCGCGGGACTCATTGAAGAAGAGACGAACCGTCAACGAGATGGCCTCGAACTTATCGCGTCCGAAAACTACGTTTCCTCGGCAGTGCTTGAAGCGCTTGGCTCCCCTCTCACAAACAAATATTCCGAAGGATATCCAGGGAAACGCTACTATGGCGGCAATGAAGTGATTGATAAAATCGAAACGATTGCTATCGAGCGCGCAAAAAAATTATTCGGTGCCGAACACGCAAACGTTCAATCGCACGCAGGCGCACAGGCAAATTTTGCCGTGTATCTCGCTCTCTGCAAACCAGGCGACACGGTGCTCGCAATGGATCTCGCACATGGCGGACATCTCACGCATGGATCCCCTGTGAATTTCAGTGGGAAGTGGTTTAACATCATTCCCTACGGAGTTTCTGAAAAAGACGAATGCGTAGACATGAATGAAGTGCGTCGTCTTGCGCACGAACACAAACCACGCATGATCATCGCTGGATTTAGCGCCTATCCTCGAAAATTAGACTTCGCTGCATTTGCAGACATCGCAAAAGAGGTTGGTGCCTATCTATTTGTAGACATGGCACACGTTGCAGGACTCGTCGCTGCAAAACTCTACCCAGATCCAATTCCATACGCGGACGTCGTCACAACCACCACACACAAAACATTACGCGGCCCACGTGGTGCCATGATTCTTTGCAAAACACTTGATCGACTTGATCCAGATGGAAAAAAGAATCTCGCTCAAAAAATTGATTCTGCTGTATTTCCAGGAAGCCAAGGCGGCCCACTCGAACACGTGATTGCCGCAAAAGCAGTTGCATTTGGAGAAGCTCTCCATCCTTCTTTTGCGGAATATCAATCACAAGTCATCAAAAACGCTCAAGCCATGGCAGAAGTATTCGTACATGAAGGCGGACGTCTTGTTTCAGGAGGCACTGATAATCATTTACTCCTTCTTGATGTCACTCCTTGGGGCGTAGGCGGAAAAGAAGCAGAACAATGGCTCGAAGCGGTTTGTATCAGCGCAAACAAAAACATGGTTCCTTTTGACACGCGGAAGCCTGCAGATCCATCTGGAATTCGTCTTGGAACGCCCGCTATCACTACTCGTGGATTTGATGAAACCGCTTCACGTGAAGTCGCATTTCTGATTGCAACACTCCTCAAATCAAAAAACGACCCAACGGTCGCTGCTGATGTGGCTATGCGCGTAAAGAAGCTTGCGCAAGCACATCCAATTTATCCAAAAGAATAATTGTTGATTTAGTAGAGAAACGGAACCAAACGTTTCGTGTGTTTCATGTACGACTGATACGGTTCGCCGAGCTCACGAAGCATCACACCTTCTTCAACGGCAATGCGCTGTAAGAATGCAAGAAACACAATCATAAAGAGAACCACCAAGCCGAGCCAATTTCCAAAAATCAATCCAATACCAATTCCAGAAAGAAGAAATCCCGTATACGAAGGATGTCTGATAAACCGATACGGCCCTTCCTGAACGACGCGATGCGCGCCCTGCACCATAACTGTGCGACGAAAAAAACGCCCAAGAGTGCGCACAGCCCATACACGCAACCACAAACCTAATAAAATACAAATTACCCCAACGCCAATCGGAATCCATGGGTCCATTTCAAGTTGTGCGGACCGCACAAGAATTGAAAGCGCGACGCACAACATGAACGCTATCCAGCAAGCAAGGATAAGCACACGCTTGCTCCCCTGATCCTGACGATCATGCACTTGTCCCTGATCTCGCACCACAAGCCAATACTCAACACCCATCCATAACACATAAGCGCCGAGCGAAAGACCGCCGGCGAACTCGTTCGTAAAGACAAACGGAAGCATATTTAGATCATACCACTTCTTGCCAAAAGGCAAAGTAACGGCTATCGTGATGCCACAAATCGATATCTAGGGACGTCGTATAATGGTAGTACAAAGGTCTCCAAAACCTTTAGCGTGGGTTCGATTCCCCCCGTCCCTGCCACCGCCAAAGTCGTCGCAAGACGACTTTTGTGTTACGTGTCCTTGTGTTCGTCCGGACGAATTGGCAAGATCAGGAAATGCTTGGTGCGATCGCAGGAGATATCATCGGTTCACGATTCGAGTGGGCAAATATCAAGTCCAAGGATTTTGAATTGTTTTCGGACGATTCAAGGTTCACCGATGATACAATTCTGACCATCGCGGTTGCTGACGCCATACTTCAGGGTGGTACGTATCAAGATTTCATAAATCGTTACGGCAATACTTACCCAGGACTCGATTACGGAGATAGATTTTACGACTGGTTACGCTCAAGAAATCCCGCACCCTATGGGAGCTGTGGAAATGGGTCAGCGATGCGTGTATGCGCTATCGGTCATGCGTTTGATCATTTGGATCAGATATTAGAAGAGGCAAAAAAGTCGGCGGAAATTACGCACAGCCATCCTGAAGGGATCAAGGGCGCGCAGGCCGTTGCGGCTGTTGTATTCCTTACCCGTACAGGTAAAAGCAAAAATGAGATAAGGAGGTTTGTTACTGAAAATTTTGGATACGATCTAGAGAGAAGACTGGAGGTTATACGCGAAGGTTATGAATTCTATGAAACCTGTCAGGGCACGGTTCCGGAGGCGATAATTTCATTTCTTGAATCTACCTCGTTTGAAGATGCGATTCGCAACGCAGTTTCACTTGGCGGGGATAGCGATACCCTTGCGTGTATTACTGGATCGATAGCTGAGGCGTTTTACGGAGGAGTGCCTGCCGAAATACGGGAGCAGACGCTTTGCCGACTTCCAGAAGCGTTAGTTGATGTCGTGCGTCGTTTCGAGTCTTGCTATCCTGCAAATAAGTAAGAATGATATTTTTAAAGATTTCAGAACCTCTTATCAAGCGGTTGCGAGAGTCCTAACGTCCGATACCAGCCCCTGCCACCAAAAATCACCGCAACAAGCGGTGATTGTTGTTTGACGGCCGTGTTATCATCGGTCGCATATGGAAATGCAAATTGCGGTGTTAGCAGGTGGATGTTTTTGGGGGTTGGAGGATTTGTTTCGGAAACAGAAGGGTGTTATCGACACGGAAACCGGCTATACGGGAGGCGAGAATGAGCATCCATCGTATGAGAGCCATGCGGGGCATGCAGAGGCGCTTAAAATTACGTACGATCCAACGAAGACGAGCTATCCGGAATTGCTGGATTTCTTTTTTCGTATTCACGACCCGACGACATTGAATCGACAGGGAAATGATACGGGCAGCACTTATCGATCAGCAATTTTTTACGGATCGGAAGAGGAGAAAAATGCTGCGGAGCGTATGATCGATCTTGTGAACAAGTCCAAGAATTGGCCGAATCCGGTCGTGACGACTTTGGAACCGCTTCGGAAATTCACTCAAGCGGAACCGGAACATCAGGATTATCTTCAGAACAATCCGGGAGGGTATACGTGTCATTTTGTGAGAAGTGTGCCGAGCTATCTTACATAACTATATTATTCACATATTATCTTTGTGTAATGATCGTCAATTATTGGGCCGTGTTAGCCGCTGCAATCGCATCCATGGTTATCGTAAGCATTATACATGTGACCTTGATTACGGCCGGAGCGATTATCGGTGTTTGGAAATAATTGCATGAAACGTTTCTTCCGTTGGTACTCGTGTACGACTAGAATTCTAATGTCTTCCACGATGGCCTGCCACCGCCAAAGTCGTCGCAAGACGACTTTTGTGTTAGGTTTTTTATATGATATTCCTTATTATTTCTTTCTTTGTTCCAGTTGTAATTTGGATTTTTCTTCCTTGGGTAATGTATACAGTATCAGCAAAAAAATTTGAGCGTGACTGGATACTATTCATTGCGTGTATTTGTTTTTTCATCTCCTGGTATCTGCCATCACCTTTGATTCATGGGGTAGACACAAATTTCACAACGCACGTAGTTGGCGGAGGTGTCTTTAGTGGGCTGCTATGGATATACCTAAAAAAGCAGCTTCAGTGGAAATTCTCTTGGATGATCGAACTTATTACCGCGTTCGGCCTTGTCAGCACGCTGGGTGTAATGAATGAACTGTTCGAACTATTTACAGTCGAGCTTCATCTCACAAAATTGACCGGAACAGACACTTGGTGGGATTTGCTGGCAAACACGCTCGGAACTCTCATAGTATGGCTTTCCTACAGCGTAATCACCCACCTGAAAAATTCAAACCGGTCCAATTCCATTTCGAAATGAGCCAAAAAATGAATTGATTCATTACAAACACGCAACAAAGCTTCGTGTTCTGGTACCGAAAAGTAAAAACCGCTAAGGTATCAGCACATGCGAGTAGCGTTCACTGGCGGAGGAAGCGGCGGGCATGTTTTTCCGAACATTGCTGTCTTCAAGCTGCTTATCGACAAAGGATATTGCCAGTCAGAGGACCTGCTCTACATTGGGACAAATACGGGATTTGAACGCACGATTCTTCAAAACGAACCGATTACATACAAAGGAATCACCTGCGGCAAATTACGACGATACGCCTCTTTTCAAAACTTCATAGACATATCCAAAACGGCCACCGGCATCGTTCAATCATTTTTCATACTCAATGCATTCAAACCGGATGTCTTGTTCGCCAAAGGTGGGTACGTAAGTCTGCCCGTCGTGTTCGCTAGTTGGTTGAAACGAATCCCAATCGTCATTCATGAATCAGACATACATCCAGGACTAGCGAATCGTCTATCCGCCGTATTTGCGAATGTGATTTGTATATCTTCAAAAGAAACACAAACATATTTTGCGCAAAACAAAACAAGATTAACCGGTATCCCCTTGCGACAGGATTTACACGCTGGCGATAAAGAACGCGCAAGAAAGCTCACGGGCCTACTTGAAAACATTCCAACCATTCTCTTCATGGGAGGCGGAAAAGGCGATCCCTGTATCAACACATTGGTTGATAGCAATTTGCAGAAGCTCATAACCGAATTCCAAGTGATCCACCTGAGCGGATCAAGTTTTTCGCCACTCGTATCAACAGAAATCAAACATAGAAATCGATATGCACGCTTCGACATGCTGACGAATGAGATGCCTGATGTGTACGCATTAGCAGATGTGATCGTGAGTCGTGCCGGAGCCAGCACGCTCGCAGAAATCGCCGAGCTTCAGAAGCCGTCCATCATCATACCAATGGCCAAAGGTTGCAGCCGCGGCGAACAAATTGTAAATGCAAAAATTTTTTCTCAAGAAACTGGGGCATTGCTATTAGACGAAAACGAATGCTCACACCGTGACTTATCGAAATTAATTCGCGCACAACTTCAACAACACGCAACTAGGATACAAGCCGTATCCCCTTCCGTGGCTGAGACGATCGTGGACATACTCATACACGCATCAACCAAGAAGCGCAGTCTCAGGATCTTCGTATCTCTGATATTCCAAAAATTAGTCAGCCTCACATTATTCATACTCTGTTTACCTTTTTGCTTCATCATTGGCGTGCTCATCGCTCTCATTGACGGTTTGCCAATTTTTTTCGCACAAGAACGAATCGGACAAAAACATAAACCATTCACACTCTATAAATTTAGGACGCTACGAGACGGAAAACAAACAATCTTGGGCCACTGGATGCGAGCTACCGGCCTAGATGAACTACCCCAACTATGGAATATCATGAAGTCTGACATGAACTTAATCGGCCCGAGACCACTTACCGAACATGATGTCATGCGCTTAGGTTGGGATGATTCTCACTATTACAAGAGATTTGAAATGAAGCCTGGCATGACTGGCTTAGGTCAACTCTCGCCTATCTGCGATAAGGAATTGACTTGGCAATTAGATACCTCCTACATTGAGAATCAATCAATCACGACGGACCTGAATATACTCACCAAATCAATCATTGTTGGCATGTTCGGTAAAAAGATACTGAAGAAAATACTATGAATATCCTCGTAAACGGTCTTGGAAACATTGGAACAACTCTTGCCAATCTTTGTCTCGATTTCAAAGACGATTTATCGATCGATAACGTGTACGTATACAAAAACGTACCAGAGACATGGCTCGATGAAGACTTGGAATTTCTACGCGAAAAAGGCGCAATTATTTGCACATCAAATAAATACTCATTTACTGAAATTGCTAAACATATTCATTACATCTTTGAGTGTCGAGATCATGCCGTCGTCCAAACAACACCAAATTGCTATCAAGCATTTACCAATCTTAAAGGAATCGTTGCTCAGGGAAGTGAAAGCGACTTCGGGACGCCTATCATGATAGGGGTGAATTCAGAACTCGCACACTGCCAACTCCGAACCCATGTCGTCTCCTGTAATAGCCACGGCATAACTTCCGTAATGCAAGCATGCACTGGAAGCCAATTGGATAATCTCACAGACGCTGACGTGGTAGTCGTGAGACGCTCCGAGGATTTATCTAGTTCAAAAAAACTTGTCGGTTCAAATGTCGTCATTCGACACTGCGACTCTGAACACGGCACGCACCATGCAACCGATGTACGAGCACTTTTTCAAACTCTGCACATTCAATGTCCGCTAAGTACTTCAGATATCAATACACCCAGCCAATTAATGCATGCGATCCGATTTAATATTGAACTGAAACATCCAGTCACGATGAATGACATTCAAACCTTGATCGAACACAATCCATTTTGTGCCACAACCGAAAAATTTGATTCAAATAAACTATTTGAACTTGGCAGACGTTACGGCGTGCAAGGCAGAATCTATTCGCACGCGGTCATCTGTACCACTTCACTCATGCTCCAAGGGAACCGCATCAAAGGCTGGGCATTCATTCCTCAAGAAGGAAATAGTATTCTTTCTACTCTCGAGTCCTATCTCCAACAAACCGATCACCCAGACCGTCAAAACGTGATAGAAAGCCTAAAGGCAAAATTATTAAAAGCACGATGGTGAAATAAAAACACCCGTCAGTGACGAGTGCGAAGGTCGATCTCGGTCTACGAATAAAACCGAGACAGTATACCTAGAAGTAGTTCCCCATGTAGGCGTCCGGGTCGAACTTCGGCCGCAACATGACCGCCTTCAGCGCCTGACCATCGGGTCCGAAGGTGATCTCGATCGGGTAATCGAGGTGAATAGCCTCCCGACCATCCTGTTCGAGAATGCCGCAGGCCAGATTCCACAGCCGACCTTCTTGATCCAAGACGAGCCGTGCACCAATCGGCGTACGAATAGCCGCGTATTCGACTGCGCGCTTGATCGTGATCGTCTCATTGGGTTGTCCCCGCTCTGCGAGAGGGATCAGGTTCTTGATCCCACCCGACCCCATGAGCTTGTGGAACTTTCGCTGCTGACGAACCAGCTTTTTCTGTTGAACTTTTTCGTCCACGATAGCCTCCTTAAACGGTGCATGGTGATTATCATAACCTTAGAATAATGTCAATCGTCACTTGATCGTTCTTGCGCGATTCGCCTATCCAAATTCCATCAAGTACCATCATTCCCATGAATTCCTCCAATCAATCTCTCGCCTTTTTCCTTCGTCTCTCGAAACTTCACGCCATTCTTGCAAGTCATTTCAGCAAAAGACTCGGCGGACTTGGATTTAATGAGTTCGCGATATTGCTTCACCTAAACGAAGCCCCAAACCAGAGCTTGAGCTACACAGACCTTGGAAGCCTCGCCGGGCTCTCCCCTGCTGATGTAACTCGCCAATTGGTTCCCATGGAGAAGATTGGGCTCATCTCACGCGAAGCGAACGTAGAAAATCCACGCATGAGTCACGCATCACTCGCACCAGGCGGCGCACAAAAATTGACGGACGCGATGGATGATATCGATCCACTCATGGAGGAGCTCCTCCCACCGATGGACGCACAGGTTCTCCAATACGCAAACAGCATGCTTGATGAAATCGCAGATCGCGCAAAATAAATTCCTATGAAATCCCTTTCTCTTTTCCTTGGAGCTCTCGCAACTATTTCTCTCCTTGGAGCCGGCTGCCAAACTAATACACCCATTGTCACCGACAACACCGCAACTATTCTCGTCTCATCAGCGGAATCAACCAGATTTTGTAATGGCGATGACATGGACAGCGACGGATTCCGCAAAACAATCACCGTAGAAAAATCGATCACACTCCCCGAAAATCAAACGCCATCTGAACGCGCAAAATCAATCGCGGTCGCATCTGCACAGGGCATGTGTCAACAAGTACTACAAAGTCTCGATATCACAGTTTCAAACGGAACCGTCACGATTCCACCAATAGAAGGTTGGGCCGGAATCTCCATCGCCCTCTGCACCTGCAAGCCATTGGTTGAAGTGAATGCGCTACGTATTCCGGGTGTAAGTAACGTGCAGTGGGAATAATCCCAACAAACGCATGATAATCACCGCCATTCCGCGGTGATTTTGTTTACTTGTCTGCACCATTCTCTCCTTGACGAATAGCATTTTTTGTGTAATATTACGCATTCTTATGGCACATCCGAACATGCTGGAAAGCATTGCTCCTCAAGCAGCACCCGCGACTTCCCCCATCCGAAAATGGGGCATGTTGGTTGTGTTGAGCTTGGCGCTCGCCATCATTATTTTAGATACCACCATCCTAAACGTCGCGCTCTCGGCGATCATTCGCGATCTCAATACTGATATTCAAAGTTTACAATGGGTGATCACGGCATATTCGCTCACACTCGCATCCCTCACGATCACGGGCGGGCGCATGGGAGATATCTTTGGAAAGAAGAACATGTTTATTTTGGGAGCTGTCTTATTTGCGATTGGCTCATTCATTGCGTCGATCAGCACAAATATTCCGATGCTCATCATCGGAGAATCAATTATTGAAGGAATTGGTGCTGCCCTCATGATGCCAGCGACTTCCTCATTGCTTGTCGCGAACTTTGTAGGACGCGAACGTGCAATTGCATTTGGTGTCTGGGGTGGAATTGCTGGTGCTGCTGCAGCCCTAGGCCCAATTCTTGGAGGCTTTCTCACCACAAATTACAATTGGCGTTGGGGATTCCGTGTAAATTTATTTGTCGTCGTTCTCTTGTTAATCGGCTCAGTTCTCATCCCAAAATCTGAACGCTCGAAAGAGAGACCGAAACTCGATCTCATTGGCGTAGGGCTCTCTGCATTCGGACTTCTTTCATTTGTATTCGGCATTATCGAAACCTCGAGATACGGCTGGTGGCACGCAAAAGAAATATTTACCATCAGCGATCACGCGATTTCCATGCCATGGGAACTCTCCATTGTTCCATTTTGTTTGGCGATTGGAGTGATCTTGCTCACTTGTTTTGTAAAATGGGAACTCATGCGCGAAGCGGCGGGACGTACACCGCTTGTTTCCATGCGGCTGTTCCGCAACCGACGTTTTACCGCGGGCATCCTTACGACCTGCATCATGTCCTTAGGACAAACCGGACTCATCTTTGCACTCCCTGTCTTTCTTCAATCCGTTCGAGGTCTTGATGCGTTTCAAACAGGAGTCGCCCTTCTCCCAATGTCTTTGGCTCTGATCGTCGTCTCCCCTCTCGCGGCAATTCTTGGAAAAAAGATTTCAGCAAATTTTCTCATTAGCTCGGGTCTATTAATAAACGTTGCGGCCTATTTCGTTCTGCGGCAAACATTAAACATAGACACAACGAGCGCCGATCTTATCCCTGGACTTGCTTTGTTTGGCATTGGGATGGGTCTTGTGATGTCTCAAATCAACAACCTCACACTCTCAGCCGTCTCGGTTAAAGAAGCGGGTGAAGCGTCTGGTCTCAATAATACGTTAAGACAGATCGGTTCTACATTTGGCTCCGCCGTCATCGGAACAATTTTGGTTGCCACGCTCAGCACGGGCCTAGCCGATGGTGTGAATGCAAGCACTGTTATTCCAAGCACAATGAAGTCAACTCTTTCTGAAGCGATTCAGAAACAAACATCAAACGTTGAATTTGGCGGCGGCGCGCATCTCACTGGGAATGTTCCAGAAACCATCAAGACAGAAATTATTACCATCAGCCATGCGGCGACCGTACAAGCCAACAGAGCTACACTTTTCTATGGTGCTCTCTTTGCCCTTCTTGGTTTCTTCACATCCCTTCTTTTACCTCGTGCAAAAAATGAAGAGCAGACAATTGCCGTTGTATCAGCCGCAGCATCATCCCAAATCAAGCAGCGTACTTTAGATCCCCTTCTCATCTCAGAACTCATTCAAGCAGATCACGCTCGTCTCTCACAAGGATTACCAGGTCTTGGAACAGATGTTCGACTACTAATCGACACCAGCTTACTTGGAGAAAGCCTATTTCAAACTGCCAATCCACGACTTGTGCAGACAAGAGCGCTTTGGGATGCGGGCTATGGAACGGCACTTGGATATGAATCATTCGGTTCCTATCTCCTAAGCATACCCGCCGTCCCTACCGAGCTTCAGGAATATGAAGCTCGTTTTCCTGATTTGATTCTTGTAGATGGACGCATCTCCACTCTAGATGCAAGTCGTCTGGCTGGAATACCTATCAAAGGAAATGAAACGACGAACCAGATGCAGGACCTCCAACAAAAACGAACTACCTACTGGATACGCTGCCAACGCGGATTACGCTTCATTGGGGTAAGCGTAGGCGAAGCAAAGAAACACTTTGCACAAAATGAAATAGGTCTCACTGCCATGGAAGGCATCGCTCTCGCTCTTCAAATGCCCGATCAATTTCAAAGTACCTATCTCGATCTTCCCGAGTCAGTACATGAGGGTTTTGAAAACAGCGCTGCCTGTATCGGAACCTGGAACAACAATCTAGAACTCCACTGGAGATGGAACGATTCCATTGAAGGTGCTTGTCACCTAGCCACGCGTCGCGTATCCTGACCTAGACCTATGGTATAGGTCTACCCATGAAAGAAGCCCACGCTGCAAAAACCATGCAAAACCTGCGTAAAGCGCGGGGTCTTATGGACACCGTGGTCAAAATGGCCGAAGATAAGCGCTACTGTATGGATATCATTCAACAGTGCAATGCCATTACTGGTATCATGCAGCAAACGAAGAACATCATCCTAGAGAGCCATCTCGAAACCTGTGGAGCAAAATTAGCCTCTGCCGACCCAGAGGTACGAACAAAATTCATCAAAGAGATCCTTCGTGCGTGCACCGTCACCCAGCGCAAAGGGTAATATGAAAAGTTTCTTTTCTAAAATTGCCACATCATTGATTGCTCCCGTGATTATCGCGGCGAGCTGTCTTACCTGTTTTTCGCAACCTATTTCCGTACAGGCGGCCAACGTTCACACGCCAACCATGAGCGCAGAACAGCATAAGCACTGCGAAACAGAAAATCACAAACCATCAAAACCGCAAACGGCCGAATGTCACCACGTTCAAAGCCTTGCAAACCTTGATGGAAAATCCATACAGATCGCAGACATTCATTTTGTAGAAACTCAATACATTCCTGTACACGAGTTCAATTCAATTTTATCGTTCCTTCCCCACACGAATCCTCCGTTGATTTATTTGTCAGATCAAAACATTTTAACCGGAACAACGATCAAAAAAGAATAAAATTCACAACTCATTCATGAGTGTGGTTTGTGAATTCTATTCTTTATTTTTGTTGTATGAATCATTTCAAATTACCAATCAAAGGAATGCATTGCCGCTCCTGTGAGATTCTCCTTGAAGGAACATTGAAAGAGATCCCCGGCGTATCATCCGTGAACGTTTCTTATACAAAAGGAGAAGCTGAAATTGGATACGCATCGAACCACCCAAGCCAGAACGAATTAAAAAAGGCTGTCGAAGAAGCAGGATACAGTATAGGAACGAATGAACAATCCACTTGGTTGTCGCGTAACTTCAATGACTACCGCGAAGTCTTCATCGCAGGAGCCATCCTCTTCGTGATCTATTTCTTCGCAAAAACCATGGGCTTGCTTGATATCGCACTTCCTTCGGGCAGTATCACATATCCTTTTGCATTTGCGATTGGTCTTGTCGCGGGCGTTTCAACTTGCATGGCTATTGTGGGTGGACTCATTCTCGGAATATCTGCCCGTCATGCAGAAACGCATCCTGAAGCGACCCCTTGGCAAAAGTTCCGACCTCATCTGTATTTCAACTTGGGTCGCATTGGTGGCTATGCCCTCTTGGGCGGGCTACTCGGCATGCTTGGTGGGTTCTTTCGCATCTCTGGCTCATTTCAAGCAATGCTCACGCTCGCTGTCGGTCTCGTGATGGTCTTCTTAGGACTCAAACTCACCGGAATTTCGCCACGTCTTAAAGAAACATCATTCACACTCCCCGCCTCTATCGCGAAATTTCTCGGCATCAACCGTCATCAAAAAGAATATAGCCACACCTCCGCAATCATCACAGGTGCACTTACGTTCTTTTTGCCATGCGGCTTCACACAAGCGATGCAGCTCGCTTCCATAAACTCTGGAAGCTTTATGAGTGGCGCTATGATCATGGGACTGTTCGCGATCGGAACCGCACCCGCGCTTCTCTCCATCGGAGGGCTGACTTCTATCATTCAAGGCGCAACCGCAAAGCGTTTTTACGCCATTGTAGGCTTGGCTGTATTTCTCTTTGGATTGTTTAACGTAAACAATTCACTCGCCCTTTTGGGATTCATTCCGTCTTCTGTTTCCACCCCAAATACCAGTACTTCCGGCGAAGTTACTGAGGGTGTTCAGATCATCAGAATGGCACAGAAAAACGCAGGATACTCCCCCAATAGCTTCACCATTAAGAAAGGAATTCCCGTAAAGTGGATCATCACTTCCGAGTCACCCTATTCCTGTGCGGCATCGATCAGCATGCCAGCGATGAACATTCAGCAAAGTCTTAAGGCTGGAGAGAATATCATTCAGTTCACACCAACGAAAATCGGTCGTCTCCCCTTTAGCTGCGCTATGGGAATGTATCGTGGTGAATTTACCGTTTCAGAATAATGACACAATGCAAATATGAAACTCACTTTTATCATTTCAGGGATGCATTGCTCTTCCTGCGCAGGCATCATCACAAAAAATCTTCAAGACGCGAACGGCGTTCAAGAAGCAAACGTAAATTTCGCCACTGAAAAAGCTCAAGTCGTTTTTGACGAAACAAAAATCAACCAACAAGAAATCATCGAAAAGATCAAACAGGCCGGATACGGAGCATCCATCGCAAACACAGCAAATCCTGACAAAGATCGTGAACGTCGCTCACAGGAAATGAATGAATACAGAAACAAGTTCTTGATTGGGCTCGTGTTCAGTTTGCCCATGATGTATTTCATGTTACTCGATTTCTTTTCCTTCATGCCATTTCGTGCGGTTCTGTTCCCATGGACCGGAATCGTCTCGCTGATGCTCACCCTGCCGGTTCAGTTCATCATTGGTGCAGGATTCTACAAAGGGATGTGGTCAAGTTTGAAAATGAAAACGTTCAACATGGACTCATTGATTGCGATTGGAACATCAACCGCATTCATGTACAGCCTCATAAATCTCATCCTCTATTTCGTAAACAACAACAGCATCATCGGTCTAAACGGAATGAAAATTCCAGAACTCTACTTTGAGACATCAGCATTTCTCATCACGTTTGTGGTGCTTGGAAAATGGCTCGAGAGCAAAGCGAAAGGAAGAACTTCAGAAGCGGTAAAGGAGCTAATCGGGCTCCAAGCAAAAACAGCTCGAGTCATTCGCGAAGGTAATATTATGGATATCCCATTTGAAGAGGTCGTGCTTGGCGACACGATCGTGGTGCGCCCTGGTGAAAAAATTCCTGTAGACGGAATCATCACGCAAGGATCTTCGGCCGTAGATGAATCCATGCTCACTGGTGAAAGTTTGCCCGTCGAGAAAAATGAAGGCGATAAAGTTATTGGTGCCACACTAAACAAAACGGGAAGTTTTGAATTCACAGCCAACCATGTTGGCAATGAGACCGTCCTCGCTCAAATCATCCAGCTCATCGAGGACGCACAAGGATCAAAAGCCCCTATTCAAGCCTTTGCAGACCGTATCTCCGCTTGGTTTGTACCCGCAGTGATTATGCTTGCGATTGCGACATTTCTTGTTTGGTTCTTTGTATTACATGCAACACTCGCCTTCTCACTCATGGCATTTACCGCCGTGATTGTGATCGCCTGCCCATGCGCTCTCGGGCTCGCCACGCCCACCGCGATCATGGTGAGCACCGGAAAAGGAGCAGAATATGGAATCTTGATAAAGGGCGGTGAACCACTCGAAGCGGCCTGCAAAATCAATGCAATGGTCTTTGATAAAACAGGAACACTCACAAAAGGAAAACCTGAAGTCACGAACATTATTGGGGTTGCTGCACAAAATGAAAAACTCGTTCTACAAATCACTGCTTCGTTAGAAGCGAAATCAGAACATCCGCTCGCAGAAGCTATTTGTCGTCACGCAGAAGAAAAAGTCATCGCCACAAAAGAAGTGGAACAATTCAATGCGATTCCTGGGCATGGCGTCCAAGGGATGATTGGAGGTCAAACGTACTATTTCGGAAATCGTAGACTCATGACTGAAGTTTTGCACTTAGATGTGCGTTCAGTTGAGCAAGAGATGCAACTACTTGAACAGGCTGGAAAAACCGCCATGCTTCTTGCAAATGAAAAAGAAATTCTTGGTGTGATGGCCGTCGCAGATACGCTAAAAGAATCGTCCGCAAAAGCGGTCGCTGATCTACAAAAAATGGGCATCACCGTTTACATGCTCACGGGCGATAATGAGCGAACCGCTCAAGCTATCGCGAAACAAGTTGGAATCACGAATGTTATTGCGGAAGTTTTGCCAGACGGAAAAGCCGATGAGATCAAGAAGCTGCAAAGTGCAGGACTAAAAGTCGCCATGGTTGGCGATGGAATTAATGACGCCCCAGCGATTGCTCAAGCAGATCTTGGGATCGCTATGGGCAGCGGAACAGACGTCGCGATGGAAACAGGAGGTATCGTACTCATGAAGAGCGACCTCGCGGACGTCGTAACAGCGATCTCACTTAGCCGAGAAACGATTTCAAAAGTGAAACAAAATCTCTTCTTCTCGCTATTCTACAATATTATCGGCATTCCCATTGCCGCACGAGTATTCATTGGGTTTGGATTCATTCTCAAGCCGGAGCTCGCTGGACTCGCGATGGCTTTAAGCTCGGTGTCCGTAGTCGCAAATTCACTCATGCTGCGTACATTCAAACCAAATCAAAAAAACTATCTTTCTCTCATTGCTCCAGTCGTCATGGTACTTCTCTTCTCATTCATGTTCTTCAAATTCGCTCAAATCAGTTCTGCAATGGATAGCGTCTAATAGAAATTAATCTACTCACGATCTAAACTGTTGATAACTATGAACTACACAAAATATTACGCTTTACCGATCGTACTCATCCTTGCCGGAACGGGTTGCACGAACACCATGTCGCAAGTGCAGCCCCGTAGTATGGGTATGCGACAAACCGCCGAGAAAGATGCGCTACGAGAACACTGCCGAATGATGCCTCAGATGTCCGTCTGCGAACAATTTAAAAACGATCCATTTGCTTCATTCATCTCATTCAACCGAAGTATTGCAGGACTTTCTGAAGCTAAAGCACAAACGACAGAAACCATCCAAAACCAAGCCACATTCGAGCTAAACACCACGCTCGTAAAAAAGACAATCGCCGGAAGGACCATCCGAATGCTTTCCTACAATGACCAGATCCCTGGACCTCTCCTTCGTGTAAAACAGAATGATGCAATAACAATAAAGCTCAATAATAAATTAGACGATTCAACAACTGTGCACTGGCATGGACTTCGATTAGATAACTTAAACGACGGCGTCCCCTACACGACTCAACAACCACTTAACCCAGGGAATTCCTACACCTATCGTCTTAAGTTCCCAGACGCTGGACTCTACTGGTATCACCCACACATTCGCGAAGACTATCAAAAAGAACTTGGCCTCTACGGACTCATTTGGGTTGAACCAACTGATCCAGATACATTCGCACCAGTAAATTCAACAGAATTCCTGGCGATTGATGACATTCTTCTCGGTGACGAAGATGTTATCCCCTTTGATAAAGACCATCTCAATCACACGCTCATGGGTCGATTCGGAAACGTCATGATGATTAATGGAAAGACAGATTATTCGGTCACTACACCAAAAAATTCAGTCATCCGATTTGCGATGGCGAACTCCGCCAATACAAGAACATTCAAGATCGGCATCCCTGGCGCAAAGATGAAGCTCGTCGGTGGAGATTCTGGCGGTTATCAAAACGACTCATGGGTTGATACGGTTATCCTCGCCCCTTCCGAACGAGCAATCGTAGATGTGCAATTCTCAAAACCAGGCACCTACAAAATTCAACATCTAGGGCCAGAGAAACAATACGATCTTGGAACCGTCATCGTACAAAATACATCGGCCACACAAGACTATTCTCTTGCATTCAAGACTCTTAAAACAAGACCTGTGGATTTTGTCGGACTCGATTCATACAACAGCGCGCCAATCGACAAAGAGCTCGATCTCACCATCGACATGCCAGGAATGATGGGAAACATGGAGATGAACCAAATGATGCACGGATCCACGGATGGAATCGAATGGGAGGACTCAATGGCCACGATGAATGAAAATTCAAATGACCAAGCATTGTCATGGGTCATTAAAGACAAGGCAACGGGACTCATCAATGACAAGATTGATTACAATTTTAAACGTGATCAAAAAGTAAAAATACGGATCTTTAACGCGGGGAATTCCATGCACCCGATGCAACATCCAATTCACTTTCATGGGAATCGATTCGTGGTTCTATCTACAAACGGAGAAAAAAATACCAATTTCGCGTGGAAAGACACGGTGCTCGTTCCTATTGGAGCAACGGTTGATATTCTGCTCGATACCTCAAATCCTGGAGACTGGATGGCCCACTGTCATATCTCAGAACATTTCCTCGAGGGCATGATGTTTACCTATCACGTAAAGTGATTCATTCTCCCGTACGCATCTATGGATCATATTCTTACGGGAACCCACGAAAACGAAATATTCTCAAATCTCAAACTGCACAACGAAGACCTCACCAGCTCCGACTTTACGGACTGCGTCTTCGATCATTGCGAAATCGTACTCGCGAAATTCACTGATTGCGGATTACGCAATGTCACGTTCAAAGACTGCAAACTCGTTGGAATCGATTTCACCAAATGCAAAACAAACTTCTTCGAAGTCTCATTTAAAGACTCTCTTGTTGATACCTGTAACTTCTCTGCGCTCAAATTAAAACGTATCCCCTTCTTACACTGCACCCTTCGTGAAACACGCTTTGTCGGAACCACACTCACGGAGGCAGATTTTGAAGATAGTGATCTCGAAGGCGCGCTCTTCCACCAATGCAATCTTGAAAAAGCAAACTTTAAGAACGCGAAAAATTATTCTATCGATCCAACAACGAACACTCTCAAGGGAGCCACATTCTCGCTTCCTGAAGCGATTTCACTTCTCCTGAAACTTAATATCAACATTAATTAAGATCCATTAGATCTGGGTACTCACGAACCACTCTCGGCTTTGGTACATTTGCGATATACAAGTCCTCCACCTTCTCGCGTGCCCAAGGGGTCTTTCGTAAAAACGCCAAACTCGATGAAATGGTCGGCTTATTCTGAAAACACTTGATCTTGATCAGTTCCCCAAGTCTTTCCCAACCGTATTTCTCAACTAAAAATTCAAGAATCGCCTGAAGCGTTTTTCCGTGAAGCGGGTCTTTGGATACGGTCTGCATAATTCAATTCATACTATATATAGCAAAAACATGCTAGCGTTCATTTATGAAACAACTCTTGATCGCCATTCTCTCCATTACCCTCCTTGGCGCCGGATGCTCCTCTCCTGCACAAACGAGCACGTCTGGCCTTGGCGTATTAAGCGGTCAAAAGCTTACATCCATCCCAATGGAAGTGTTTTCTCGAACAGAACTGACAACTCTAGACCTCTCAAACAATGCGCTCAAGGACGCCCCACAGTCACAAATCGGGCAGCTGAAGAACCTACAAACACTTGATTTGAGTAACAACATGCTCACCGGACTTCCGGCTGAGCTTGGACAACTTAACAAGCTCCAAGTGCTGAATGTCTCAAATAATAAGCTCACAGGTCTTCCAATGGAACTTGGGAACCTCACACAGCTACAAGTGTTGGATATCACAGGAAACCCCTACTCAACGAGAGATCTCGACGAGATTGCAAAGAAACTCACGCATACAGAAATTCGTAGATAACCCTACAGCCCTTCGTACAACACTCTCGCAAGGACATACTTCGCCTGACCAAATAATTGAATCTCCTCAATACGCCATCGATCGGCGCGCTTTGTGTTAAATATTCTTGATTCATCCACTCCATTCACAAGCGTGTCACGCAAATCACAAAATCCCCACCAAGTGCCACATGGATGATAGATCGTTGATACATGCGTAAAATCAACACGATAAGCATTCTGACCATGCAAATACGCCATGAGTGAATCACTCAATCCGTGAAATGAAGGATCGTTGAATACCCGTGCATACCAACGCTCAAGAGCGATAGTACCAGCGATATCATAGTTGCCTCCAATATACGCAAAAGGATCTGGTCCATTCTGCCATTTTGTTTGAACATCTTCTAACATGCGTTTCAACCGATCTTGATGCCCTTCCTCCAAAGCCGCTACGCTCGGATAATCTAAAGACCAGCCATATGGATGAAAGTACTCAGAATTTCCTGACAAAACCTGAATGCCCTGCCAATCTTTTTCTGTTAATACAATCGGACCCTCCTCACAACAATGTACTGACTTTGTAACGCTTGTGACACGTACGGATTTACTCGTAGACATCTCTTCTACCGTTTCCAAAGACGATCCATACGATCGCGTATGCTTCGCAATTCCAAACGCTGAACAATATTCGATTGAGACAAAACAGCTCCTAAATACCACAATCACAAATCCAACGTTTGCAACACAAAATATTAAAGACCTCCCACAAATCACCAACAAAAATATCGCCCTTACTTCACTTGTCTTTGCGGACGGCGAGCAAAATAACTATCAAATCTACACGCCACTTGAGTTTGGAAAAGAATCGTACCTTGGCATCTGGACAAACGCTCAAGCGAGCTTCGAAATGCCCACAGATGGCTATCTTCACGTCGTAGCGCGCGCCACACAAGCAAATGGCGAATGGCCCATCCTTCACCTCACGCAAAACCAACAAGATACTCCCCTCGTAATAAACACAAACGCAGCTTCCGTATATACCGTTAAGCTATCATCAGGGACCGTTCAACTAGCGTATAGCAACGACGCAAAAAACACTTCTGAGGATCGAAATGTCTACATTCAGAACATATATGTAGATAACTCCCCCACCCAACTCATGTCTGCCAGCTCCTACTTTACTCGAGAAAACAACGATATTTGTTTCGAAAATTCTCTTGCAGGAACCACCAGAGGGAGCTTTCTTTTCAGCCCAATCACTTCAAACACCCAACATCCAAGCGCGAGCCAAGACGCGATTAAATTCCTTGAAGAATCTGGCGAGATTCAGGAAGAGTAAGCCTTGCCAAAATGCGTATTTTCTGTTTTAATACAGCTCTTTTATGGATCACGGCAATGTCATCGTCCGCTTCAGCGGAGTCACCTTCGGCTATGATGAGGACAAACCTCTCTTAGACGAGGTAGATTTCTCTGTCCGCGAGAACTCAAAGATCACCCTCATGGGACAAAATGGTGCTGGAAAGAGCACGATCTTTAAGATGCTGACTGGTCAACTCAAACCACAAGAAGGCGAAGTTCATGTCCAAAAAGACGCGACCATCGCGATCGCGAAACAGGTCATGGCACGCGAACATCTAGAAGAGACTATCCACGACTACTTCGCGCATGCATTTCCAGAAAAACTCTACGATCTCGATGGACGCATTCGTACCGTGCTTGAAACCGTCAACCTAAAGACAGCGCTTGATAAGAAAGTAAAAGAACATTCAGGCGGACAACAAGCGCGACTCTTGCTCGCATTTGCGTTGATTCAAGAGCCAGACATCTTGTTGCTCGACGAACCAACCAACAACCTCGATCGTGAAGGAATTGAACACCTCACTTCGTTTTTGATCATGTATCCAAAGACGGTGCTCGTGATTTCTCACGATGCGGATTTTTTGAACCTGTTCACCGAAGGCGTGCTTCACCTCGATGTCTTTACTCGCAAGATGGAACAGTACGTAGGAAACTATTTTGACGTGGTCGAAGAAATCACCGCCCGTCTCGAGCGCGAACGCATGCAAAACGCTCGCATGTTGAAAGAAATCCAAGACCGCAAAGATAAGATCAACTTTTTCGCCAACAAAGGAGGAAAGATGCGTAAACTCGCAAGCAAACTGCGTGATCAAGTTGAAGACGCAGAAGAAAATATGGTGGATGTCCGCCGCGAAGATAAAACCATTCGTGATTTTGAAATTCCGAACCAAGATTTGCTTGGCGCACTGGTCACATTCAATGAAATTTCCCTCTTGAAAAACGGTGACCCGATTCGCGTCCCGGTTGAAATGACGCTTCGAAAACGCGACCGTCTACTCATCACCGGACCAAATGGCATTGGAAAGAGCACCTTACTCAGAACGATTGCAGGAAATCTCGACCCAGGCACCATCCTTCATCCAGAACTTTCCGTTGGTTACTATCGCCAAGATTTTTCTGGACTTGATTTTGATGCGCTCGTCTACGATTCACTCGCGGAAGTGATGGCAAATGAATCAAATGAAACGCTGCGCGCAACCGCGTCGGAGTTCCTTCTCACCTCTGATCTTCTCAAAAATAAAGTCGGCTCACTTTCAGAAGGCCAAAAAGGGTTGTTGTGCTTCGCTCGATTCGTCCTACAAGCCCCAGGACTCATCATCCTTGATGAACCAACCAACCACATCAACTTCCGACACCTTCCCGTGATTGCGCGCGCCCTGGAGGAATATAAAGGCGCCATGATCCTCGTGAGTCACTCTCCAGAATTCGTTGATCAAATCAAATTCAACCAATCGCTTGATTTGAGCGCTTTAGCAGCCAAAGCTTCTATCTAATTACGTCGCCTTCTTAAACGTCACCTTGAATACAGGCTCGTACTTAATGTCGTTTTCGTCACTCAATTCGATCGTCTCCCCCTTCATGAGCTTCGTAAGGGCGAGATCACTCATTAATACCACGTCTGTTTGGATATCAAGCGCGAGACGATCAAGCTGTTCAACTTCACTCATCAGTCCAGCGCGAATCTCATTCTGAAGCTGTAAACGCTTTACTTTGAGCTCTTCTAATTGCTCCATAAGTTCAGCATATGGCTTTGACTGATCAAACACATCGCGAACAATCTGAGAAACCTTCTTCTTTTCGGCCTTCTTTACCTTTACACGTTCATGTAGTTCTTTGAGATCAGCCATAGTGAGAATAGATCGAGTAGGACAAAAGTATAGCATATAAAAAACACCCCGCTTCTCGTGAGAAGCGGGGTGTTTTATTCTCTAAACAATTATCTTGAAGCGGAAATGTAGAAATCCACATTCCCCCGTAAGAGTCCACTAATATCTTTATTTACTGAATTCACATCCTGTCCACAGATATAGGCGACCACATCCCATGGAGCCGCTTCATCGTAAAACGCGTATTCACCTCCTGTTGGAATACGATTCTCGATCACGTTGATATTCTTTAGGTCACCATTTGGTACCGCAATATCACCCGACGAAAGCTGAACACCGCCTTGTTCTGCACGCACAGCGATCACACCAACCTGATCAATCCCAGGACCACCAAATACATTTCTTGCCTTGGTGACGATTGAATTAACCAATCCACCTGCCGGAACGGTATATACGACTACGCGCTTTGCCATACCGCCACATGTGTCACCTGGGTCGGCCACATTTGGAAGCGCGACAACATCCGCAAAGTTCACACGAACACGATTCAACTGGATAGCCTTACTCACAATCGTATCCGTAATAGCCCCAACGGAGCTCACACCATGAAAAACCAATGCAGCCGCCACAACAAGAAGTGCAGCCGGCAAAATGAATTTATTATCTTTGAGAGACATAAAAGACCGAAAAATGAATTAGCAAACTAACGCGAGTATATCACAATAATCCATTATCGACGAACAAATTGAACTCGTAACGCATTCATGATCACAACAACATCAAGCAGCTCTTGCAGAAACGCGCCCATAACAGGTGGAATAAATCCAAAAGAAGCAATAATCATAAGCAAAATACTCGTTCCTATTCCGATATATATTCCTTGTGTTGCCACGCGAATCGTCCTTTGCGCGATCGCATGAGCCTCCTGAACTCGGGATAACTTATCCACAACGATAACGATGTCAGCCGTTTCAGAGGCAGCAGTCATTCCGTGCGAGCCAAGCGCAATTCCGACATCAGCCGCAGCAAGTACCGGCGCATCATTCACCCCATCTCCCACCATCGCAATGGATGAAAAACGCTTCTTAAGTCGTTTCAACTCAGTGACTTTATCTTTAGGAGAAAGGCCACCAAGAGCCTGCGAGATCCCCACCTTTGATGCCACTTGCTTCACCACAGCCGTACGATCACCTGACAACAAGACAATCTCTTGAATCCCCTGATCTCTTAAACGAGAAAAGACCGTTTTCGTTTCCGCGCGTACCGTGTCAGAAAATGCAACGCTCCCAAGTGCACGCTTCCCTTGCGCTAAAAAGATAATTTTCTTTCCTGAAAATGCACACGCTTCACGTTCTATCATCCCCTGTTTCGGCACAACAATCCCTAGCTTTTTCATAAAATCATACCTCCCCAACGCATATTTTTTCTGCTCAAGAAGTCCAACAAGACCTTGGCCCAATACCTCTTCCACCTTTAACGGAAATACTAAAGGGACCTTCAACTTCTGAGCCGCCTTCACAAGTGAACGAGAAAGAATATGTCCAGAAATCTGATCTAGGGATGCGGCTCGCATGAGAACATCTCTCTCAGAACCAGCATAAGCAACCACATGAGAAACGGCTGGCTCTCCAAACGTGATCGTCCCCGTCTTATCAAACGCAAACGCTTTTACGCGAGCCAATGCTTCAAGTGCGCCACCATTTTTTACAACAATCCCACGTTTTGCCGCCAAACTCACTCCAGACATAACCGCCGTTGGAGTCGCGATAATCAACGGACACGGAGTGGCCACCACAAGAACTGCGAGCGCAAGCACAGGATCACGAGAGAAAAACCAAGCCGCTCCTGCGATCGTGAGTGTGATAATCGTAAATCCCAAGCTATAACGATCCGCCAATCGCACAATAGGAGCGCGCTGCTCTTCCGCATCACGCACCATGCGCACAATCTGTTGATACTTACTATTTTTGCTTTCACGCGTCGCGTGCATCGTAAACGCTAACCCGACATTGACGCTTCCACTCACAACCTGTTGCGAACGCTTCTTTTCTACAGGAAGTGGCTCACCCGTAATCATGGACTCGTCGATCGTTGGTTGCCCATCAACTACCAAACCATCTACTGGAACAGTCTCGCCCGCTTTTACCAACAAAGCATCTTCAACAAGAACATGTTCCGCAGCTATATCTTCTATGATCTTTCCATGCATGCGATGCGCTATCGATGGAGCGCGCGAAAGCAAGCGCGTGAGCTGCAAACGTGCGCGTGCGAGCGCAAAATCTTCTAAAGCCTCACCTCCAACAAGCATGAACAGGATTATGGAACCAGCAAGCAGTTGATCGAGCGCCAAGGAAGAAAAGATAGCGATAAGCGCGACAATATCAATTCCAAATCTTCCCTCACGAATCGCCACAAGCATACGCCAGATATTGGGTATGACCCCGCCAATGATCAACAAAATCAATACAACTCGAGCGATATCCGAATATCCAAAAAACAGTAACAATCCATACGCAATAAAACCAACTACGATCAGTAGCGGCATGGCAAAAGCCAAAGAACGAGGCCAACGGAAGACCATGTTTCGCTGTCATGTTACCATATTCTCATGTCTACCCTCGTTCTTATTCGCCACGGCGAATCACGCTGGAACCAATGTAATCGCTTCACTGGATGGATCGATGTTCCTCTGAGCGAACGCGGCATGGCCGAAGCTGAAGAATGCGCTGAACACTGTAAACAGTTTGATTTCTCTGCGGCGTTTACTTCCAAACTCGAACGCGCACACGGAACCATGTTTATCACTCTCTCGAAACAGAATCGCACAGGAATCGTTCAACATGAACACGACACAAAATATTACCAATGGGTCAAACGCTCGAATAACTGCACTACAGGAGAAATTCCCATCTTCGAAAGCACGCACCTTAACGAACGCTACTACGGAGCGCTCCAAGGAATGGATAAAGAGGCGGCAGAAAAAAAATACGGGAAAGAAAAAGTAATGAACTGGCGACGCGGGTACAGCGCTCGCCCACCTGGCGGCGGCGAAAGTTTAGAAGATACCTCAAACCGTGTTCTCCCGTATGTCAAAAAACACATATTTCCTCGCATTAAAAAAGGCGAACAAATTTTAGTTGTGGCACACGGGAATACCCTTCGCGCCGTTGTAAAATACCTTGAAAAAATCTCTGACGAAGACATTGCGAAACTTGATCTTCCTGAAGCCCAACCACTCATTTATAAATATATAAAAGGCGAATGGAAACGCATTCTTGGTGGGTATCAATTTGATAGACCGTTACGCTAAAATCTGAGGTTTGACAGAGGATTCTGAGAAGCCTAAAGTCCCCCACACCAACCCGTACCTTGGAGGTTCCACTGAAACACTATCTGTTCGTGCTCATCGGCACCACCGGTTCGGGTAAAACTGAACTCAGTAACCTGATCCTGCGGCATTTCTCAGAGATGCGCCGCATCATCTCGTGCACGACACGAGAGCCACGACCCGGCGAAGTCCCTGGTCGCGAATACCGGTTCCTAAGTCCGGATGTCTTCCTCGATGGTGTCCATCAAGGGCACTTTGTCGAATATGATCAACCGTATGGAACATATCTCTACGGACGCCAGCATCGCGACTTCGCTCTTCTTGGGCATCACCACTGCATCGCGGACATGACTGAACGAGGCGTCGCCGCGCTCCAAGAGCGCAACCGATACCGCGCGGTCTACATTCGTCTCGCGCCAATCAACAAGACCGTAACTGCCCGTGACGCTACACGAGCCATGGGTGACGCAAAACGTCTAGAAATCCCGATACGTGTGGATCATGTGATCCACAACGACCACGGTGATATCACCGGTCTCGAAAAGGCGTTCATCGAGCTGCGAGCGATCGTCGAAGGACACATCCACTCGAACGACTAACGGGTGGATTTTTATTTGCTATGATGCGGCCATGAACGAATTTCTCCAGTTTGGTTTTAAACAGGCGCGCGCCTGTATCTTCGCCGGATCATTTTTTGTCTTACTACTCCTCTCGAATTACCTCCCCCTAGGTCCAATCTACAGGTATGATTTTCTATTTGTCGCCTCTCTCCTCATCCAATGGGTTCTCTACATCACAAAAATAGAAACGAAAGACGAGATAAAAACCATTGCGCTATTTCACGTACTTGGGCTTTGTCTCGAGCTCTATAAAACGAATCCAACAATCGGATCTTGGAGCTATCCTGAGCCGGGCATATTAAAGATTCTCACAGTACCCCTTTTTAGCGGCTTTATGTACGCGGCCGTTGGAAGCTACATCAGCCAGTCATGGCGCATCATGAAACTTAAATTAGTTGGCCCCGTTCGATATGCGGCTGCAAGCGCGCTCGGTATCAGTATCTATCTCAACTTTTTCACAAATCATTATATTCCTGATGGGAGATTTCTCCTCATCCCACTTGTCTTCATTGTCTTCTGGGGAACGAGCGTAGAATTTACAGTCACAAAAAAAATCCGTCGCATGCCACTTTCATTTTCATTTCTATTGATCGCATTCTTTATTTGGATCGCAGAAAACATCTCAACGTTCTACGGCGCATGGAAATACCCACATCAACTCACCACCTGGAGTATGGTCTCCTTTGGAAAAATCTCATCTTGGTATCTCCTCGTCATCATCAGCTTTATTCTTATTGCGTATTTGAAGCACGTGAAGGAACTCGGTCAAGGAGACGGAGCTGCTGAACGGTCTGAAGCGCGGCGCAAGGAGAATCATCCGAAAACTCCGTAACAGGCAAGCGATTCATCATTCGACGCGCTGGCTGATTTGGTGGATTCTGAAAACGTCCGCCACGAACCTCCCAAGGAAAGACAAAACACGCATGAAACAAGGTATTTGTTGCATTATCATCTTGAGGGAGACCAATGATGCGCACCACTGAAACACGCGACAATACATCACGTCCCTGTTCACTCACGTCACCACCTGAAACCAATATCGTTTTTCCATCAAATGTCTGAACAGTGAATTGATGGTAATCATCTTCAATGTCGATGACTGATCCAGAGAGTAATCCACGTGAGGAGTCGGTCCACATGCGCTCTTGTCTTAAAAGCGCTGGGCGATGAAATGGAATCTGACCGCCGACATCTTGATCAACGAATTGACCTGCCCCGAGCATAAACAATCCAATTCCTAAAACCATCGATCCAAACAAGTTTAAAGAAAATAATACAAGCATCGAATATCGATACCCGGTCTTTGTGTGGCGTAAATTCTCAATTCCCAATACGAGCATGAGACAAAGTGCCAAAATCCAAAGCAATGGAACGTTCTCAATCAAGAACATCACAAAACCAGAATGAGTAAGCTCTCGAAATTCCCATCCCGCATTCGTAAACACGAATAATGATGCTGCCATGGCTGCAGCGCCAATCAACATAGACAAAATCCACAATCCCCAGAACGCTGAATTCTTCGCCACAAAAACCCATCGTGGCCGTGGGGCGACGTGCTGTTCCTCGATCTGTTCGAGAATTTTATCGGCAAAAGGTTGTTGGGAAGTGGTCATACGTTTTTTACAATTGGCTTGAGGACATCATGTAAACGCTTCTTTGCACGATGGATAAGTGTTGCAACGGTCCCTTCTGGAATCTGCAAAATATCGGAGATCTCTCCGTAATCGCGCTGTTCAAAATAGCGAAGCACGAGAATATCGCGATACTTCGCATCGAGAATTCCAAGCGCAGCTCGTAACTGTTCCGCATCGCAATTTCGCTCTGCCTCTATTTCAATGTTCAAATCACTTTTTACATGCGCGAGCGCTTCTTCCCCGTCATCCACTAGCATGCCTTCTGGGCGCACGCGCTTGGCTCGAAAAAAGCTCATCGCTGTATTATGAGCGATTCGATAAATCCAGGATGAAAAACGTAAACCTTGATCAAAGTCATTCAAGTTTCGATACGCCTTCAGAAATACATCTTGCAGCACATCCTCGATGTCTTCACTTCGAGACACCCCGAGACGCCGAATATAGCGAGTTAAGCGATCTTGATAGCGATTAACGAGCAATCCAAAAGCCTCGCGCCGCACAAGGGAAGCGGCCACGATCTCTTCGTCTGTACGCTCTGTTTGAGGAGTCTGCATGCGAAGTCCTATCGCTTATACGTATAGGCTCACCTAATCCTTTCACTTATTGAAAGAAATAGCTAACGTCTGCGTATTATGAGCATGAAGAGCAAAAAAGCCCTATTTCTTACCGCGGTACTTGTTATTGGCGGAGGCGGAACCTATGCGGCTATAACGGCAAATAAACCTGCAACCACTACAAAATACGTGCTTGCACAGGTCACAAAAGGGACTATAGTCGCTGCCATTAGCGGAAGCGGACAGGTTTCAGGGCAAAACCAACTTGATATCACCCCGGCCGTTTCTGGGGCCATTACGAAAATTCTTGTTAAAGCGGGTGATACGGTCACTGAAGGAACGCCGCTTTTTGAAATTGATCGAAAAGTAGCCGTCCGCGCTCTCCGCGATGCACAGCAGAATGTTCGCGATGCACAACTCTCCCTACAATCATCTGAACTTTCGTATAAAAAATTCGTGTCCCCGGCGAGCGCTCTTGATGTGGCAAAAGCACAAAATGCCGTAAACCAGGCTCAACGAACTTTAACCGATTTACAAAAAGGCTCTGACCCACTCGATATCAAACAAGCGCAAGCTGATCTTGAAGCCGCTCAAAAAACGGCTGAACTTTCCACAGATGGCGTCACTTCAAAAATCGTTCGAAACGCCTACAACGATGCCACTCCAGATCTTAAATCCATGGCACAAAGTCTTCGTGATGCGCTCACAGATGCAGACAATGTTCTTGGTATTACAGATGTAAGTAAGAACGATACCTTCGAAAGTTTTTTGTCCGTTCTTGATTCAAGCCGACTCCCACGAGCACAAGCGTCATACGCGAATGCTCGCGAAAAAATTATTGCATTCAAAGCACTCACCGACAAACTCGATCCGCTAGGGGCAGATCCTGCAAAAATTGATGCAGCCCTTACAGCGGCAGAAGCCGCGCTTCGCGTAGCCGAACCCATGCTTCAAGAAACGATTGATGTGCTGACCGCCTCCATTACTTCGGCAAGCTTCAGCCAGAGCTCGCTCGATTCAATGAAAAGTCGCCTTCAATCCGATCACTCAAGCGCGGTTTCAAATCTCAACAGCGTAAACACCACGCAAGAAAATCTCGATCAAGCGAAAACTGATTTTGCAAACGCCGCCCGCGACGTTGAAAAAAAACAATCAGCGCTAGACAAACTTATCGAAGGAACAGACCCGATTGACATTGCGTCCGCGCAAGAAAAACTCGATGAAGCGATTACAACTCTTTCCGATCTAAAACAAGGTCCGGATGCAATTGATATTGCCGTACAAAAAAACGGAGTTGAACAACGACGCTCAAGCGTACAAAGTGCCATGGACCGACTTGCGGATGCCCAAGACACACTCAACGATTACACCGTCCGCGCTTCATTCGATGGAATTATCGTCAGTGTAGCCGCAAAAAACGCACAACAAGTCACAGGCTCCACCAAACTCGCCACGCTACTCACAAAAGCAAAGATGGTGAGCATCGCTCTCAATGAAGTTGATATTGCAAATGTAAAAGACGGCGAAAATGCAACCATCACATTTGATGCGCTCGCTGATCTTTCTATTGCTGGAAATGTAATCGCCGTTGATCCAATCGGAACCGTGAGCCAAGGCGTTGTGACCTATAATGTCCAAGTCGCCTTTCTTACAGATGATGATCGAATCAAACCAGGCATGAGCGCAAACGTATCAATCGCCACCGATGTACGTCCAGATGTGTTAACGATACCAAACGGCGCTATCAAAAACAGCAGCGTACAAATATTGCCAAATGAAAAGAATCCATCCTCCGAAGCGCAAAGCGCGGGCATCGCCTCTGCGACGCCTCCTGAGTCCGTACAAATCACCACGGGCCTCGCAAGCGATCTGAGTACAGAGGTTACATCCGGCTTAACGGAAGGACAGTGGATTATCACGCGTACGATCCTCCCAACAACAGCGGCCACAGCAAGTCCTGCGCGAGCAAGTACAAGCATCATGCCAGGAGCGGGTGGTGCTGGATTCGCAGGAGGCGGCGCAGCACGCAGTCTCCAGGGTCGTTAATCCTATGATTGAAGTAAAGAACATCTGTAAAGATTATGAAAACGGAAAAGAAATTTCCCGTATCTTGAAAGATGTGAACTTCAAAATAGAAAAGGGCGACTTCGTAGCCATCATGGGTCCATCGGGTTCGGGAAAATCAACACTCATGCATATTCTTGGCGCCCTCGATACACCAACACGTGGCACATATCTATTGGATGGAAAAGATATTTCCGCCATGCCCGAAGATGAACTTGCCCGTATTCGTAAAGCGAAAATCGGATTTGTGTTTCAATCATTTCACTTACTTCCACGAGCCACCGCACTACGCAATGTTTGTTTGCCACTCATCTACGCAAAGGTGGACCGTGAAACGCGCGAAATCCGTGCAAAACAGGCGCTCACTGCTGCAGGTTTACCAGAAGATCGCTTTCATCACCTCACGAGCCAGTTATCAGGCGGACAAATGCAACGCGTGGCGATCGCTCGTGCGCTTGTAAATGATCCGGCAATCATTCTCGCAGATGAACCAACTGGAAATCTTGATTCAAAAACAGGAGATCTCGTGCTTGGAACATTCCAAAAATTGAATGACGAAGGTCGTACCGTTATTTTGATTACGCATGAACCGTATGTCGCGGAACACGCTGATCGTATTCTCGTTATCCGTGACGGCGTACTCGTAGAGGATCGCATGAACGACCGCCAGCGTCGCCAACAAGCCACATGAAAACACTAGATCTCTTTGAAGAAATTTGGCTCGGCGTGTCTGCAAATAAGACTCGCTCAAGCTTAACGATTCTTGGAATCGTGATTGGCATTGCATCGGTTATTGCCATGTTAGCCGTGGGGCAAGGATCGAAAGCGCAGATTGAGGCAAACATCCAATCGATCGGCTCAAACCTCCTTCTTGTACAGCCAGGCATGCAACGCGGCGTCGGACAAGCCGTGAGTGCTGGACGCGGGTCTTCCACAAGCCTTACACAAGCTGATGCAAAAGCCCTCACAACTCTTGAAGGAGTTTCCGCCGTTTCTCCTGAGAGTAGTTCACGACAACAAATTGTCGCCAAAGGAACAAACACAAATACGTCGGTCGTCGGAACTACTCCCGCCTATATTGATACGCGCAATCTTCAGGTAGCGGATGGCGTCTTTTTTACTGACGCGAACGTAACCTCTCGCGCAAAAGTTGCTGTCATTGGACCTACGACACGTGACGACCTGTTTGGCGCAGACGCAAACGCCGTCGGACAAAAGATCCGTATCAAAAACATGGAGTTCACCGTGGTCGGTGTCACAACCGCAAAAGGCGGATCCGGCTTCACAAACCAAGATGATATGGTGTTTATTCCACTCAGCACCATGTCCACCTATTTCACGGGAAATGAGTCTGTCGGAAGTATTGCCGTGAAAGCTGCAAGCCAAGAACAGATGGCATCCGTACAAGCCACTATTAACGCGATCCTATTGGAACGTCACAAAATCTCAAATTCAGCGCAAGCAGATTTTAATGTTCTCAATCAATCAGATATTGCTTCAGCCGCTTCAAGTGCTACACAAACATTCACGCTGCTCCTCGCGTCGATCGCGGGCATTTCGCTCTTGGTCGGCGGGATTGGCATTATGAATATGATGCTCACAACCGTAACCGAACGCACTCGAGAAATCGGATTGCGTCAGGCAATCGGGGCAGAAAAAGAAGAAATCGTCGGACAATTTCTCGGCGAAGCTATTCTTCTTACTGTGCTCGGAGGAATCATCGGGATCGCACTTGGCTTTGGAATCTCTTGGGGTCTTTCGACCTTCATGGGAACTTCCGCCGTCGTCTCCTGGTCATCGGTCGGACTCGCATTCGGTGTTTCAGGAGTGATTGGACTTGTATTTGGTTATTATCCCGCGCGTCGGGCCGCCAATCTCAATCCAATCCAAGCATTAAGATACGAATAATTCGTTACTCATATATTTTTTTCATATGAACAATAAACTTATCATCTCTTGCATTATCGTTGCCGTGCTTTTTGGAGCGGGCGGATTCTACGGCGGCATGCAGTACACGAATGCGAATCGTGTAAGCGCACGCGCAGGAGGACCAACAGGCCAAGGCTTTGCACGTGGCCAAGGAGCCCCAGGCATGAACGGCCAAGGCCGTGGCGGTTTTGGCGGTGGCGCAGCTGGAGAAGTCCTCTCCAAAACCGACAAGAGCCTCACACTCAAACTCATGGATGGCGGCTCCAAAATTGTCTATCTCTCCGGCTCAACAACCGTAAATAAAATGGCGACCGGTTCTCTCGATGACGTGTCTGCAGGGACAAACGTGACCATTGTCGGATCCTCGAATTCCGACGGCAGCGTCACCGCTTCCATGATCCAGCTCCGCCCAGCAAGACCCGTAGACGCCACATCCACCCGCTAATCAAATAATGCAGTATTCAGAAGGCATGATACACTCGTTTCATGCCTTCTTTGTATCTCTTGCTCGCCCTGATAAACCTAGGCAACTTTGGGATTTTTGTGCCAATCACCCCCGAGCACATGACTACCCCCTCTGAAGTCCGAGGGATCTACTGGACCGCTGAGACAGCCCGCAATTCACGTGCCGATGAACTCTTATCGTACATGGTTAAAACCGATCTCAACACGGTTGTCATCGATACGAAAATGGACAATGGCCAAGTCGTCCTCCCCTCTCAAGATCTTCTCGTAAAACTTGGTGAAAATAATATCTACCGCATTGCTCGCATCCCCGTCATGCGAGATTCAAGTTACGGAACAGCGCATCCTGAAGACACCATCAAGAATAAAAATGGGACCTCTTGGCATGATAAAACCGGCGCCATCTGGCTCGATCCATCAAGCGAGGCTGTCGCTCAAACTGTGCTCGATCTTGCTCGTCAATCCTATGCCCTCGGTTTTGATGAAGTTCAATTTGATTACATCCGATTCGCCTCTGATGGTGCCCTTTCCTCCATCGCTAAAACAGAAGCAGAAAAAACAAAAACCAAGAAACAAATTATGGCGGAGCTTTTTGCGAAACTTGGTGACACGCTCAAGCAAGAGCAAATCCCCGTCTCTTTCGACTTATTCGGTATGGCATTTCTCACCACGGAAGACGTCGGCATTGGGCAGCTCTTGGAGGACGTCTATCCTCACGCTGATTTCGTCTCCCCCATGGTCTATCCCTCACACTATTGGCCAGGCTTCCAAGGCTTTGATAACCCAGCCGTACATCCGTACGAAGTCGTGAAATATACCCTCGATAAAGGCGCCGAGATCCTGGAGACCGATCATTTTCTCTCTCAGACCTCTACAAGGCCTCATTTTCGGCCATGGTTACAGGATTTTGATATAGGGGCCGTCTACACCGCTCCCCTCATAGAAGCCCAAATAAAGGCCTCCCGCGATGCCGGCGCCAGCGGTTGGATCCTGTGGAATGCCCGAAACGTATACGAACCGGCAACATACAAATAACGTAGGGGCGCATGGTTATGCGCCCATTCCAAACAGGGTTATGCACCCATTCCAAGCATGGTTATGCGCCCATTTCAAACAGGGTTATGCGCCCATTCCGAACACGGCCCTGCGTCCATAGATGGTCATGCACCCCGTTCCAACGTATCCGTTCCCCAATTCGTGGGATTCATTTTGATATATTCGCGTACCGCATTTAACTCACCTTCATTCCGTAGAACACGCTCGTAGTAATTACGTTGCCAAATTTTCATTCCGGGACTCCTTCGAAGACCATTAATTATTCTCGTTGTACCCCATTTAAATCCCGCGACCCACGTTGAAAGGGATTTTGGTTTGCGTGATATGGGCGCATGATCATCCACGGACCGAGGCAAAATACAATCCACGGGCCGGGGCGCATAATTGTTTGTGGGCTGGGGCGCATGATCATACACGGGCCGGGGCGCATGATCATCCACGGGCCGGGGCGCATAACCATGCGCCCCTACGTTGCGGATATGGATGATTCCGTGGAAATGGTCTGGCATGATAATAAACGAATCCAAAAGAATTTCTTTGCGAATTTCGGCTGTCTTGAACCACTCACGCCGAATGATCTCTCCTAATTCGTTCAAATGCATCTCAGACTCTCTAATTTCCCCAAATATATGTTCACGCTTTATTGAGCAAATCGTAACAAAATATGCATGAGCGGATGCATAATCGAAATCTGGCAATCGGAACGAATGACGATTCTGGACGGTATTGAAGTGCATAATACACCGCGTTCCACATCCAA